>CHCFC05602__coassemble_174_pt1 | contig 40739 bp, 30 predicted proteins | sample CHCFC05602__metabat2_high_PE_021 | metagenome-assembled genome bin CHCFC05602
TGGAGGGCCTGCGGGCCCTCCAAGCCTCCCGAAAGGTTTTTTTGACAGTCTGAAGGGGCAGGGCTGATGCTCTGCCCCTTTTTTGCGCATGAGAATGGCTGCGCTTTCAGCGTGCGCAGGCGTCCTTTGCTCACAGGCTGCTGCTGCGGTAGCCCATGGGCGTGAGGCCTGTGGCGTGGCGAAACGTAGTGCAGAACGTGGATTCGCTGCCGTAGCCGCAGCGGTAGGAGATTTCCTTGAGGGAAAGCGACGTGGTTTTGAGGTAGAACTTGGCCCGGTTCACGCGCGTTTTCAGGAGATACTCCCGTAGCGTATAGCCGGTTTTCCGCTTGAATACGCGCGAAAAATAGAACGGGCTGAGCGACACGCGCCGGGCAAGCTCCTCCAAAGACAGCGGCTGGTCGATGTTCTCCGCGATATAGCTCAGCAGCTCCTCGATGGCGGCGGAATGGCTCTGTCCCGTCTCGCCGGGCGTCTCCGCGGTTAAAAAGCCGGTCAGGATATTGACGATGTTTTTGGATATCAGCGCCTCATTGGCGCGTTTTTCATGATGATACATGCGGTAGATGCGCTCCAGCCCGCGCATGAGGTCATAGGGATTCTGGGGAAAAATCACCTGGGTCCGGCTCCCGGCGATGGCCTGGTAGTATTCCCTGGCCAGCACGCCGTCATAGTGAATCCACAGGATCTCCCAGCCGGTATCAGTGCCGTAGCGATGGGGACGGTAGCAGTCCAGCAGCACAAAATGCCCCGCTGTGAGGGGAACCCGCGTTTCATCAACATAGCAGTACCCCTGTCCCCGCGCCACATAGAGAATCAGAAAGCTGTTATAGGACTGGCGCTGCACGGCATAGGTTTCCTCGCAGAGATACCGCCCGGTACAGCGCAGGTAGAAAAACATCCGCCGCGCCATTTCGCTGGGCGTGTGAAAGTAGATTTCCGATTCGGGCAGCACGCCCTGTTCGCGAACTCTCATTCGATCCGCCTCCATTTCCATCACGGCAACGATACAAAATGCACTTTTTCTTCATCTGACTCTATTTTAGACTTTTCTTTTGTACAAGTCAATATCCCCGTCATTTTGCAGCAATTCCACCTGCGCAAAAAATGCAAATAAAGCAGCAAGTACCATCAACAAGCCCCGCCCCGGACGTGCTATGATAAGCATACGAAACTGCAGCAAGGAGGCTGTCGCTATGGAACATATTCCCGGTCAGGTTGAAGTCTGGGAGGAGAGCGTGGTCATCCCCACCTACGGCGTGGGCAAGCCCGACCCCAATCCCATGTTTCTGGAAAAGCGCGTTTATCAGGGCAGCAGCGGCAAGGTGTATCCCCTTCCCGTAATTGATAAGATCTATGACGAAAAGGTGGACCAGACCTATCGCGCGGTATGGCTGGAAAACGATTACCTGCGCGTGATGATCCTGCCGGAGCTGGGCGGACGCGTGCAGCGCGCCTATGACAAGACCAACGGCTATGATTTCGTCTATTACAACGAGGTCATCAAGCCCGCGCTGGTGGGCCTGGTGGGGCCGTGGATCAGCGGCGGCATCGAGTTCAACTGGCCGCAGCATCACCGCCCCTCCACGTTCATGCCGGTGGATCACACCATCGTGGAAAACCCCGACGGCAGCAAAACCGTGCGCGTGAGCGAAGTGGACCGCATGTACGGCACCAAGGGCATGGCCAGCTTTACGCTCCATCCCGGCCGCGCCTACCTGGAGATCAGGGGCCAGCTCTACAACCCCACCTCCCTGCCGCAGACGTTCCTGTGGTGGGCCAACCCCGCGGTAGCGGTCAACGACCACACGCAGTCCATCTTCCCGCCGGACGTGCACGCCGTCATGGACCACGGCAAGCGCGCGGTGTCGCGCTTCCCCATCGCCACGGGGACGTATTACAAGTACGACTACGGCGCAGGCGTGGACATCTCCCGCTACAAGAACATCCCTGTGCCCACGTCCTACATGGCCTATCATTCGGACTACAATTTCGTGGGCGGATACGATTACGGCGTGGAGGCGGGCGTTTTGCACATCGCCGACCATCACGTCTCCCCCGGCAAGAAGCAGTGGACCTGGGGCTGCGGCGATTTCGGGCAGGCCTGGGACCGCAACCTGACCGACGAGAACGGCCCCTACATCGAGCTGATGACCGGCATGTATACCGACAACCAGCCGGACTTCACCTGGCTCAAGCCCTATGAGGAAAAGACGTTTACGCAGGCGTTCATGCCCTACAAGAAGGTGGGGGCGGTCAAGAACGCCAGCCTGGACGCAGCCCTGGGGCTGGAGGTGGAAAACGGCGCCGCGCGGGTTTGCGTCTATGCCACCAGCGTGCGCGAGGACGCCGTCGTGCGCCTGACCGCGGGGAGCGAAACGCTTCTGGAACGCAGGGGCCGGCTCTCCCCCACCGATGTGTTTGAGGCGCGGGTAGACGTGGCGGGCCGCCAGCCGCAGGAGCTGACATTGAGCCTCTGGCACGAAGGCAGGCTGCTGCTGGACTACACGCCCGCGCCGGAGAAGATCGAGCGCATCCCCGAGCCGGCGCAGGAGGCGGCGGACCCGGAGAAGATCGCCTCGCTGGAGGAGCTGCTGCTCACGGGCCTGCATCTGGAACAGTACCGCCATGCCACCTATGCGCCGGACCCGTACTATCTGGAGGGCCTGCGCCGCGACCCGGACGACAGCCGCCTCAACAACGCCTACGGCATGCTGCTGATGCGCCGGGGGCGGTTCGAGGAGGCGGAGAAGCACTTCCGCGCCGCCGTCAAGCGTCTCACCTGGCGCAACCCCAATCCCTACGACAGCGAGCCCTACCTCAACCTGGGCATGGCCCTGCGCTTGCAGGAGCGCTATGACGAAGCGTTTGACGCCTTCTACAAGGCGACCTGGACCAGCGCGCAGCAGGAAGCGGCTTTTTACGAGCTGGCAGCCATCGCGGCGCGCCGGGGCGAATGGTGCGAGGCGCTGGGCTTTGCGGACAAGGCGCTGGTCAAGAACGCGCACAACCTCAAGGCGCGCGCGCTCCGGGGGATGCTGCTCACGCGCGTGGGGCGCAAAGAGGAAGCGGATGCCTGGTTTGCGGAAAACCTGCGGCTGGACCCGTTTGACTATGCCTCCCGCCTGCTGGCGACCGGCCTGAGCGGCGACGAGACCACCCTTGGCCTGATGCGCAACGAGCCGGAGAGCTTCCTGGGGGTCGTGCGCGACCTGATGGCATGGGGCGACTACGAGGGCGCCGGCCGGGTGCTGGGCCTGCTTCAAAGCGACGGTCCGCTGCCCGCCTACTATGCCGCCTTCTGCGCGGCCCGCTGCGGCCGGGATGCCACCGGGGCGCTCAAGGAGGCCGCCGCGCGCAGCCGCGCCTACTGCTTCCCCAACGCGCTGGAGGATATCGCGGTGCTGCGCTTCGCCATGGCGGAGAACCCCGGCGACGCCTCGGCCCCCTATCTGCTGGGCAACCTGTTCTACGACCGCCGCCGCTATGCCGAGGCTCGTGAGCTGTGGGAGCGCAGCGTGGAGCTGGACCCCGGCTATCCCACGGCCTGGCGCAACCTGGCGCTGGTGTACTTCAACAAGGATCACGAGCCCCAAAAGGCGCTGGAGGCGCTGGAGCGCGCCTATGCGCTCAATCCCTCGGACGCACGGGTGCTTCTGGAGCTGGATCAGCTGCACCGGCGCGCGGGATGGGACCCGGCCCGGCGGTTTGCCTACCTGTACGCGCACAAGGATGTGGTCTTTGTCCGCGACGACCTGACCACCGAATATGCCACCCTGCTCAACCTGCTGGACCGTCCACAGGAGGCCTACGACCTGATCATGGGCCGCCGCTTCCATCCCTGGGAGGGCGGCGAGGGCCGCGTGACCACGCAATACGCGCTGTCCCTGCACCAGCTGGCGCGGCGCGATCTGGCCGCCGGGCGGTATGACGCGGCGGAAGCGAAGCTGCGCGCTGCGCTGGTCTTCCCGCACAACCTCGGGGAAGGCAAGCTCATCGGGGCCAAGGACAACGACCTGTACTACGACCTGGGCTGCGCGCTCGAGGCGCAGGGCCGCATGGACGAGGCGCGGGCGTGCTGGGACAAGGCCACGCTGGGCGACACCGTGCCCGCCGGCGCCATGTACTACAACGACCAGCCCGCGGACCTGATTCTCTACCAGGGCCTCGCGCTGCGCAAGCTGGGCCGGGAGGACGAGGCGAAGGCCCGTTTCCACAAGCTGGTGGACTATGGCGAAACCCACATCTTCGACGAGATGCGCATCGACTACTTCGCCGTGTCCCTGCCCGACCTGCTCATCTTCGATGACGACCTGAACGCGCGCAACCGCGCCCACTGCAACTACCTCATCGCCCTGGGCAGCTACGGCCTGGGCGACAGGGAGCGGGCGGAAGCGGCTTACCGCGAGGTGCTCGCCATTGACCCCTGCCATATGGGCGCCCATATCCAGCAAAAGCTGCTGTGATACCAGGCGGCGCGGAGAATCGGCTCTCCGCGCCGCTTGCCATTTTGTCTGCGGGGATGGATTTTCTTTTAGAAAACCCTGGTCAATTTTCTTTTTGAAAACCCTGGTCAGCCTCTTGCATTTTTCCTGTTTCTCTGATAGAATACTTAATTGGCACATCCTTGCGCTGCGCAAATGACGCAGCGCCATATGTCCAAGAGGAGGTGAATGGAATGAATAGGTACGAACTGACCTACATCATCGACACTGCGCTGGAGGAGAATGCCCGCAAGGAGCTGATCGAAAAGTTCTCCGCGCTGATCGCCCAGAACGGCGGTGAAGTCGAAAAGGTGGATGAGACCTGGGGCAAGCGTCGTCTGGCTTACGCCATCAACGACAAGCCCGAAGGCTACTACGTGCTGGTGACCTTCAAGGGCCCCTCTGAGCTGCCCCGCGAGATCGAGCGCAACATGGGCATCAGCGAGGACGTCCTGCGCTGCCTCATCATCAAGCTCGAAGAGAAGAAGCACAGCGTCAAGCCGCGTCCCGTGCGCCCCGTGGCGCCTGTGGCCGCGCCTGCCGAAGCTGCCGTGGAAGCCGCTCCCGCTGCCGCGCAGCCTGCCGAAACCCCCGCTGCTGAATAAGGATGGTGTGAGCAATGAACAAATTGACCATCATCGGCAACCTCACGCGCGACCCTGAGCTGCGCACCACCTCCACGGGTGTGAACGTGTGTTCCTTCACCGTGGCGGTCAACCGCCGCCAGCGCTCGCAGGGTGCAGAGGGCCAGCCCGAGGCGGATTTCTTCCGTGTGAGCGCCTGGCGCCAGCTGGGCGAGATCTGCCAGAAGTACCTGTCCAAGGGCCGCAAAGTCGCAGTGGTCGGTCCCGTGACGGTGAGAAGCTATACCGCCAACGACGGTTCCACCCGCTTCTCGCTGGAAGTTACGGCGGACGACGTTGAATTCCTGTCCTCCCGTTCCGAGGATGCCGCGGGCTATGCGCCCGCCGCTCCCGCTCAGCCCGCAGCCGCTCCCGCGGCCGACAAGGGGTTTGAGGAAGTGGACGACGAGGATCTTCCCTTCTGATCTTGGCGGCACAAGCGTGCCGCTTCCCTGATGATGACTCCAAAGGAGGTTTAGCCCATGTCTGAGGATCGTGCTGAAAGAAGGCCGCGTCCCCGTGGACGCAAGCCGCGCCGTAAGGTGTGCAGCTTCTGCGTGGACAAGATCGAATACATCGACTACAAAGATGTGAACCGGCTTCGCCGCTTCGTCAACGAGCGCGGCAAGATCATGCCCCGCCGCATGAGCGGCAACTGCGCCAAGCATCAGCGCCAGCTGTCCGAGGCCATCAAGCGCGCCCGTGCCATCGCCTTGATGCCCTATTCGGTGGAGTAAGCCACATCCATCCACGCGCCCGGATTGGGCGCGTGCTTTTTTATGCTCAAATGTCCGATGCTCCCTGTAATACAAAAGCCCCCGCGAAGCGCATGCTTCACGGGGGCCGGTTCGTCTGGTGACCCATCGGAGGCTCGAACTCCGGACACCTTGATTAAAAGTCAAGTGCTCTGCCAACTGAGCTAATGGGTCGCGCCCTTTCGGGACTCAAACGTGCAAGCTGTATGCTATCACAATTCTCAAGAAGTGTCAAGCCTTTTTCTGGCCTTATGCCGCCGTTTGCCTTCGGGGTGGGCGGCAGCGCCCCTTTCTCCCACGCGCCGCCCCCGGATGCGTCCGCCGCGCGCTCCAGCCGCCTCATTCGGCAGATCAGACGCCCCTTGCCGCCCTTTTCATGCACCGCTCCACCACCGCATGATACGCAAGGCCCGCCATGACGCTTCCAAGGCTCCACAGGAGCCAGGAAACCGGCCCCTGCGCCAGCCCGAACCGCTTGCCCAGCACCTCCACCCAGGCGTTGAAAAGGAAGATTTCAAACGAGGCCCGTCCCAGCGCACGAAGCAGCGCAAGCGCCGCCAAGCCCCGCCCCGCCCTGGAAAATAGCCATCCCAGTCCCACGCACAGCGCGGGCGCGATCAGCACGAAGGGGTGCCAATACATACCATAAAAACCCAGCGCCTCCGGAAATCGCGCATAGCAACCGTAGACAGCCGCCAGCCCGCAGGCCCCGCCCGCCAGTGCCAGCGCATACGCGCCGCCCGTGCGTGCGCAGCGCCCGCCCGCGCCTTCCTCCCGCGCCGGAACGGCCGCCGCCATGCCCAGCACAAAGACCGGCAGGCGTGAAACCGCCATGTATGCCTCCGTGCCGATAAAGCACAGCCCGCCCGCAAAGCACGCCGCCGCCACCAGCACCGCACACCGCCGGGGATGGGATGCGCGCGCCATCAGCCCGTACACCAGCGGGGCCAGCAGCAGCGTCAGCGCCAGCGCGCTCACGTACCAGTTGATCATCGCGGGGGTATCCGCAAAGAAGCCCAGCATCAGCAGGTTGCCCGCCGCCACGCGCACGCTTTGCACCGTGCCCAGACCGTAGAGCGGCAGCATTACGCACAGCCACACCGCACAAAAGGGCAGGTAGGCGGGTAGCAGCCTTCGCGCCCGGCGCAGCAGGTAGCGCCCCGTGTCCGCGTCGAGGCTCAGCGAGTGATACAGGCCGAAACCGGACAGGAACAGAAACATGTCCACCCCGCCGTAACCGATCTTCTGCACATCGTACAAAAGCCCGCCAAGGCCCAGCTGCGCGTGAAAAAACACCACCCACAGGATGGCCACGCCCTTGATTTCGTCCCGGCAGGCGCCGATTGCTTCCTGTATGCGCCGCAAAGCACACCGCTCCCCTCCGCATCGTCTGTGCTTATTAAACCATATGCGGACGGAAAAAGCAAACCGGGTTGTCAATCCCCTCCCCGCGCGCTATAATCAGGGCACACGCACAACGGAGGTATTTTGATGTACATTGCCGATCTGCATATTCATTCCAAATACTCCCGCGCCACCAGCCGCGACTGTGACGCGCCCCATCTGGACCTGTGGGCCCGGCGCAAGGGCATTCAGCTCCTGGGCACGGGCGATTTTACGCACCCGGCATGGCGGGCCGAGCTGACCGAAATGCTGGAGGAGGCGGAGGAAGGGCTCTACCGCCTCAGAGACGAATACCGCCTGCCCTGCGAAACCGCCGGCGATACGCCGCGCTTCGTCGTGTCGGGCGAGATCAGCACCATCTACAAGCGCGGCGGAAAAACGCGCAAGGTGCATCATGTCATCCTCCTGCCGGGGCTGGAAGCCGCCGAAACCCTCTCGCACCGGCTGGAGGCCATCGGCAATCTCCATTCCGACGGACGGCCCATCCTGGGGCTGGACAGCCGCGACCTGCTGGAGATCACGCTGGACTGCTGCCCGGATGCCATCTACATTCCGGCCCATATCTGGACGCCGCACTTTTCGCTCTTCGGGGCGTTTTCGGATTTTTCCACGCTGGAGGAATGCTACGGCGACCTGTCCGGGCACATTCACGCGCTGGAAACCGGCCTTTCCTCCGACCCGCCCATGAACCGCCGCCTGTCCATGCTGGACCGCTACATTCTGGTGTCCAACTCCGATGCGCATTCCCCCGCCAAGCTGGGCCGCGAGGCCAACGTGCTGGAGGGCGCGCCTTCCTACCCCGCGCTGCGGCGCGCGCTGGAAACCGGCGAGGGCCTGTACGGCACGGTCGAGTTTTACCCGGAGGAGGGCAAGTACCATCTGGACGGCCACCGGCGCTGCCAATGCTGTCTGGAGCCCGCCGAAACGGCGGCGCTGGGCGGGCGCTGCCCCGTCTGCGGACGGGCGCTCACCGTCGGCGTGCTCAGCCGCGTGGAGCAGCTGGCCGACCGCGCCGCGCCCGCTTCCCTTCCCAAGCCCTTTGAAAGCCTCATTCCCCTGCCCGAGGTGCTGGCGGATTGTCTGGGCGCGGGGCCCGCGTCCAAGCGGGTGCAGGAAATGTATGGCTCGCTGATCAGGCGCCTTGGCCCGGAAATGCGCATCCTGCGCGAGCTGGACCCCGCCGAGATCGAGCGGGAGGCGGGCTTTGCCGTGGCCGAGGGCGTGCGCCGCATGCGCGCCGGGCAGGTGATCCGCAAGGCGGGCTACGACGGCGAATACGGCGTGATCTCCCTCTTTGCGCCGGGCGAAATCGAAATGCTCTCCGGGCAGACCTCGCTGCTGGGCCCAGCCGCGCCCGCTGCCCGCGCCAAGCCCCGCGCACGGGCCGCCGCGCTCACCCCCGCGCCCGCACCCGAAGCCGGGCCGGGCCCCGCCCCCGCGCCCAACCCCGAGCAGGACGCCGCCATCCGCACGCAGGCCGCCTGCACGGCGGTCATCGCCGGGCCGGGCACGGGCAAAACCCGCACGCTCATTTCCCGCATCGCCTGGCTGATTGAGCACGAGGGCGTCTCCCCCGCTCAGATCACCGCCGTCACCTTCACCCGTCAGGCCGCCGCCGAAATGCTGGAACGCCTGACGGACCGCCTCGGCAAAAAGGCTGTGCGCGGGCTCACGGTGGGCACGTTCCATGCCATCTGCCTGGGCCTGGTCCCGCCGCGGCCCTTCATCAGCCGCGCGCAGGCGCTGGAAGCCGTCAAAACCCTGCTTGACGAACATGGCGAGCGCCTCTCCCCCGCCGAGGCGCTGCGGCTTCTCTCTCTGTACAAAAACGGGCTGTGCAAGCGCACGCCCGCCGTTTCCGCGCTACCCGCTTGGCTTCCCGACGCCTATGACAGCCGCCTTGGCGAGCTGGGCCTTCGGGATCTGGACGGCTTGATGCTGGAGGCGCTGGAGGTGGACGTCTCCGGCAGGCGCGGCTTTACGTACCTGCTGGTGGATGAGTTTCAGGACATCAACCCCGTGCAGCACGCGCTCATCGCGCACTGGAGCGAGGCAGGGAAAAGTCTGTTTGTCATCGGCGACCCCGATCAGGCCATCTACGGCTTCCGCGGCGCGGACGCGGACTGCTTTGCCCGCCTGCTCCGCCGGAAGCCGGACGCGCAGGTGGTGCGCCTTGCGCGGAACTACCGCTCCACGCCGCAGGTGCTGGCATTGGCCGCGCGCGTGATTTCCCAGAATCCCGGCGGGGAGCGCGTGCTGATTCCCACCCGCCCCGATGGCGCGAAGGTGCGCGCGGTTCAGGCGTCCGATTCGCTGTCGGAGGGCATCTGGATCGCCAGGGAAATAGCGCGCATGGCCGGCGGCGTGGACATGCTGGACGCGCAGCACATGGCCCGCGAAGCCGCCCGGCCGTTTTCCGATATCGCGGTGCTCTGCCGCACCCGCCGCCAGCTGGAGCAGATCGAAACCTGCCTCGCTCATGACAGCATCCCCTGCGTCATCTATGGCCGCGACGCCTTTCTGGAGGACGCGGCCGTGCAGGGCGCGCTGGGGTTTTTCGCCTCGCTGACGGACCCGCAGGACGCGCCCTCGCTCACCGCCTGCCTCACCGCGCTGTGGCGCGTCCCCGCGCCCCTGTGCCAGCGGGCGGCGACGGCCCTTTCGCAAAGCGCCGGGGAGGCGGACCGCCCGGCCTTCCTCCGGCGGGAGCTGGCGGACTTTGCGCCTCTTGCGCCCTGGCTGGACGCGGTGGAGGCGCTTTTCCCCCGCGTGGCGCGCGAAAAGCCCCGCAGGCTGCTGGACGCGCTGTGCGCCCTTGCGGGGCTGAAGGGGCGGGCCATGGAGCATTTGCTCAGCACGGCGGTGTTTTCTCCCGCCATGGCCGAGCTGCTGGATACGCTGCGTTCGGGCGAGGAGGCGGATATCCGCCGCGCGTCGGGCGCGGGGTATCAGTCCGGCGCGGTGCGGCTGATGACACTGCACGGCGCCAAGGGACTGGAATTTCCCGTGGTGTTCCTCGCCGGGGTCACAAAAGGGACCCTGCCGTTGGAGCGCGAAGCGCTCCCCGCCGACGCGGCGGAGGAACGCAGGCTCTATTTCGTCGGCATCACCCGCGCGCGGGAGGAGTTGATCGTCTCCTGCGGGGGCGAGCCCTCCGCCTTCTTTGCGGAGATCCCCGGCGAGCGGGAGGCCGTCCGCTCCCGCCCCCGCCCGGTGCGCATGGAGCAGCTCAGCCTGTTTTGATGCTTCCCGGCGGCCCTACAGCCGCCACACAGCCGGCGCGCCGTGCGCGCCCGCCACAATCCACTCTCCCTCGCCCAGCACGCTTTTGAGGGCCTGCCGCTCGGCGGCGGCCTTTCGAGGGTCGGTGTCCACGGAGGTCATCAGGTAGGGCGCCAGGCGGTTGAACGCCGCCTGCGCGGCGGTAAAGCCCTTGAGGTTGACGAACACATCGCCCGTCAGCGCGATGCGCTCCTTACGCTCCACCCAGATGGTTTCGCCCGCCACATGGCCGCCGAAGCCCTCCCACATTTCAAAGGACAGGCTGTGAAAATCAAACGTGCCGATGCGCTCCAGCGGGCTATGGCAGGACTCAAGCGACCCGCCCGCCACATGCAGGCGCGCCGCCATGGGCGGCCGGTAGCCCGACAGCAGCTTGCTGATGCGCACGTAGGGCGCGTGCACGGGGTTGCGCTCGCGCAGATTGGGCTCCCCTGCCCGCTCCCATTCAAAGTTTTGCAGGCATTTGCGGCTCATGTACACATCGTCGTACAGGTCCAGAAGGCCGCAGTGGTCCACGTCCGCGTGGGTGATGATGGCCGTGCGCTGGCGGCTGCCGAAATGCCGGGCCAGCGTGGAAAGCGTCGCCACGGTTTCCTGCCGCATGCATGCAAAGCCCGCGTCCACGAACAGCACCTCGCCGTCCTTCTCGATCACGGTCACATTGCAGCCCGCGGGCGGCTCGGCCACGCGCATGCGCGCGCCGCAGCGGCCCTGCCACTCCGTCAGGCGCACTTCGTAGGCGTCGCCCCGGCAGGCGTCCAGCTGTGCCGCAAATTTGCCGATATATTCAAACGTCTTGTAGGGCGCCTCGTCACGGCCGTCCAGCATCTGCATCACCTGATTGGCGTTGACCATCAGCTCCCGGCGGTCCTGCTGGTCAAGCCCCGCCCTGTGCCCCACTTCATTGGCGAAGTTGAGGTAAAAGGCGGTGTTGTCCAGGTTTTTTTCGGCCTGATCATAGTGGATTACCCGCACGGGACACAGCGCCGATGCCTCGCGCATGAAGCGGCTCACGGCCGCTTCATCCTCCACCAGCAGACCCATGCGGAAATGCTGGTACGGCCCGCCGTTTTCCTGCGAGCTGATATAGGAGATGTTGAAGCGGAACCGGTCGATCATCTCCAGCACGGGCAGCACCTCGCCCGGCCGGTCCGCCAGCTCAAATTCCAGCAGCATCACCGTGGCCGGGCGCTGTCCGTCCGGCAGGTAGCCGATGGTCCCCAGTTCCCTTTCCACGCGGGAGAGCTGCTCCTTCGTGCCGTCCACCTCGATGAACAGGATGTGCATATCGACGGCCTTGTTGTAGCTCACGCGCGTGATATTCGCGCCCGCAGCCGCGATCAGCCGGCTCGCCCGCAAAAACGCCCCCGCACGGTCGGGCATGGTGGTGGTGAACGTCTGTCTCATGGGGCGCCGTCCTTTCTTTACCGGAAATTGGCTCCTTACGCAGCAAAGCATATCATAAGGCGGCGCCACTGGCAAGCAGGCCCGCCGCACCTTTTTTGGGGATGATAAAAATTTATGCTTCAACTTTGCAAAAACGTGGTACAATACATTCAGCACAATATATGGTGCTGATCTGCCGGTTTTTGAAAGGATGGTATACCATGGCTTGTTCTGTTACCGTGACCAATGGCACGCTTGATCAAAAGGAAATCGACGCTTACATCGCCCGCGCCACCAAGAAATACGGCGTGGAGCCGCGCCATATCGACATCAACGTCTGCGGCGACGAGGTTGAGCTCGATTACGACCTGGGCGAGCGGCCCTTCCACCGCATCCGCCGCATCACGGGCTATCTGGTGGGCACGCTGGACCGCTTCAACAACGCCAAGCGTGCCGAGGAGCGCGACCGCGTAAAGCACAGCCTTTCCTGATCGCATTTGGGGCTTGCCAAAGCGGGGAAATGCGCGTATAATACACGCCATGGCAGGGACCATGATCATTGGCCGCCTCGCCGCCTCAAGAGAGCAGCCGTCCGGTGCAAGGCTGCGGCGGCGGCAGTCTGTTCCGTCATGCGAGCCATGCGGCGAGGAGCCGTACGGGCGCGCCCGATACAGCGCAGCAGAGTGAAGGCGAAAGCCTTAAGCCGGGTGGCACCGCGGAGAAACGCATCCCCTCCGTCCCTGCGGCTGCATTGAGCAGCCGTGAGGGGCGTTTTTCTTACCGGAAGGAATTCATACAAGGAGGCAATCCATCCATGCTGGACATCAAACGGATTCGGCAAAATCCCCAGGAGCTGCGTGACGCGCTCAAGGCGCGCAACAAGGATATTTCCATCGACGAGTTTCTCGCCCAGGACGAGAAGCGCCGCGCCCTGATGGCGCAGGTGGAGGAGAAGAAGGCGCTTCGCAACGCCGAGAGCAAGAAGATCGGCGAGATCAAAAAGAAGGGCGGTTCCGACGAGGAAGTGGCCGGCATCATGGAGGAAATGCGCAGAGTAGGCGACGAGATCGCCGCCTTTGACGCGGACATCGCCGAGCTGGATGCCGCGATGGAGGCGTTCCTCATGACGGTGCCCAACTTCCCCCACGAAAGCGTGCCGCTGGGCAAGGACGATCACGACAACGTCGAAAAGCGCCGCTGGGGCACCCCGCGCGAATTCGGCTGGACGCCCAAGGCGCACTGGGACATCGGCACCGACCTTGGCATCCTGGACTTTGACACCGCAGCCAAGGTATCCGGCGCACGCTTTACCTTCTACCGCGGGCTGGGCGCGCGGCTGGAGCGCGCCATCATCAACTTCTTCCTCAACACCCATGTGGAAAACGGCTACGACGAGGTCTATCCCCCCTACATGGTGACCCGCGCCACCATGACCGGCACCGGCCAGCTCCCCAAGTTTGAGGAGGACGCCTACAAGGTGGACAAGGACACCTTCCTCATCCCCACGGCGGAGGTGCCCGTGACCAACATGTACCGCGAGATGATTCTCGACGGCGCGCAGCTGCCCATCCGCCACTGTGCCTATTCGACGTGTTTCCGCGCCGAGGCGGGCAGCGCCGGGCGCGACACCCGCGGCCTGATCCGCCAGCACCAGTTCAACAAGGTGGAGATGGTCAAGATCGCCAAGCCCGAGGAGAGCTACGATGAATTGGAAAGCATGACCGCCGAGGCCGAAAAGGTGCTTCAGCTGCTGGGCCTGCCCTACCGCGTGGTGACGCTGTGCACCGGCGACATGGGCTTTAGCGCCGCCAAGACCTATGACGTGGAGGTCTGGATGCCCAGCTACGGCCGGTACGTGGAGATCTCCAGCTGTTCCAACTGCGAGGACTTCCAGGCCCGCCGCGCAGGCATCCGTTACCGCGAAACCCCCAAGGCCAAGCCCCAGTTCGCCCACACGCTCAACGGCAGCGGCGTGGCCGTGGGCCGCACCGTGGCCGCCATTTTGGAAAACTACCAGAACGAGGACGGCACCGTCACCGTGCCCGAAGCGCTGCGTCCCTACATGGGCACCGACATCATCAAGTAAACGGTCTGCAAAACCGCCGCGGCAGGGGCGTTTTCCCTGCCGCGGCGGTTGTTATTCTTCCTCTCTGTCTCCTGACCTGGGAATCAGGAACGAAGGCAGGCTTCGCTCACAGCCGATCTTCTCATAAAAGCCCTCCGCACCGGGCTTGGCCCCGAAGTACAGCGGCGTGGGCGTGTGCGCGCGGGCCAGTTCCATCAGCGCCCGGCCCACGCCCTGCCCCCGGCAGGCGGGAAGCACCAGCAGCTCCGTAATGGTGCCAAAGAAGCAGCCGTCCGTGAGGATGCGCAGGCAGCCCGTCAGTTTCCCGTTCTCCCGGGCCGTGATGTTGATGGTTTTGGTCAGAGCAGTTTCCGTCTTGTCCTCGTCATAGTTTCCCGGCCAGACCTGCTGAACGAATGCCAGAAAGGTCCGCGCATCCAGCGCGCGGTCGTCAAATCGGTATTCCATTTTTCATTCTCCCTGCCTTTGTGGCCGAAGCGCCTCGCGGTTCTATTCGCCCAGCCCCAGCGTCCGAAGCCGTTTACGGATACCGCCGGTGCTGCGGTGATGCTTTTGCGCCATTTCCTTGAGCGTCTCCCCGCGCTGAAACTCGCCCCGCAGGGCCTGTTCCTCCTCTTCGGTCCAGAGGCGGCCGGGCCCGTAGTCCGTCTCCTGCGCCAGCGCCTCGTTGGGTTCCATCCCGTCGCGGATCACCCGGAGGAACACCTGCCCGTACTTCTGCTGCTTGGCCTGACCCACGCCTGACACGTCCAGAAACGCATCCAGCGTGGCCGGGCGCTTTTTGACCATGTCAACGAGCGAGGCATCCGAAAACACCGTGTAGGCGGGCGCATGCGCGCGGGCTGCAAGCAGCGTGCGCAGGGTTTTCAGGCTGTCCAGCAGGGCGCGCTCCCACGCGCTGAGCGCCGTCTCCGGACCGCGTGCCGCCTTGCGCATGCGCCGCTCCTCGCGGGCGATGGCACGCGCCTGCGCGGGCTTGGGCTGCCGTGCGCGCCCCGTATCCACCTCAAAGGGCTCGCCCTGACAAACGGAGCAGTTACCGCAGGTTTCCTTAGCGTCCGTTTCCCCGAAATACGAAAGGATGAAATGGCGCAGGCATCTGCGGCTGGTGGCGTAAAACGTCATCTGCCGAAGGCGCTCCAGGTCGCGCCGGGTCAGCTCCTCACGCTCGGCGGGTGTCAGGTCGGGATTTTCGTCGCCATGCTCGATCATCCAGCGGCCGGTGATCACATCCTGTCCGCTGTAGAGCAGCAGGCATTCGGCGGGTTCGCCGTCGCGCCCCGCGCGGCCCGCCTCCTGATAGTAGCTCTCCAGATCGCGGGGCATGTTGTAGTGCACCACGAAACGCACGTTGGACTTGTCAATGCCCATGCCGAAAGCGTTGGTGGCCACCATGATGTGCGCCCGGTCGTACTGGAAATCATCCTGATTGGCGTGCCGTTCCGCGTCGGAAAGGCCTGCGTGGTAGCGGGTAGCGCTGTAGCCGTTCAGCGTGAGCTTGCCTGTAACCTCCTCCACGGTGCGGCGCGTATTGCAGTACACGATTCCGCATTCTCCCGGCATCGTGTCCAGAAAGGAGCAGAGCATGGTGAATTTGTTGGTGGGCTTGACGCTGGTAAAATGCAGGTTGGGCCGGTTGTAGCCGGTGCTGAGGCAGAGGGGCTCCTCCAGATCCAGCAGCTTGATGATATCGTCGCGCACGCGCCGCGTGGCGGTCGCGGTAAAAGCCCCCACTGCAGGCCGACGGGGCAGCCCGTGGACAAATTCAGCAATGTGCAGGTAGCTGGGCCGGAAGTCCTGCCCCCACTGGGAGACGCAGTGCGCCTCATCCACGGCGACGAGCGGAATGCGCGCCTGCTTGGCGAAAGCCACAAACTGCGGCATATCCAGCCGTTCCGGGGCCACGTAGATGATGCGGTATGCCCCGGCCGCCGCGCGGCGCAGCGCCTCGGCCTGCTGGCCGGGGGTGAGGCTGCTGTTGATGTACGCCGCCGCCACGCCCGACGCCTTGAGCGCCATGACCTGGTCCTTCATCAGCGATATGAGGGGTGAAACCACCAGCGTAACGCCCTCCAGCATCAGCGCGGGCAGCTGGTAGCATACGGACTTGCCGGCGCCCGTGGGCATCACACCCAGCACGTCATGCCCGCCGAGCACCTCGTCCACCAGCTGCTCCTGGCCCTCGCGAAAGTCCTCGTGGCCGAACACGCGCTTGAGTATCTCCCGCTTGTCCACCGGCGCCGTCACCCTTTGTTTCAAAAATCTGGCCGGCGCTGGGAAGAATTCCCGCCCCCGGCCCGTTGTATGGTCACAGGCATTGTAACACAATTCATCGAAAAGGGGAAGGTTTCTCATGCGAACGAAGCGGCTTGCGGCCATCCTGCTGGCGGCGCTGTGCGCCCTCATGCCCCTGGGCGCCCTTGCGGGCGTGTACATCAACAACCCCAACCCCGCCGACCGGCTCCACCTGCGCTCCTACGCCAGCACGCAGGCTCCAAGCCTCGGAAAATACTACAACGGCGCGCCCCTCACCGTCCTGGAGGACAACGGGAAGGGTTGGGTGCGCGTGCGCGTGGGTCTCGCACCCGCCTCGCTGACCGGCTGGATGCAAAAGACCTACCTGCTGAATACCGACGGAGCCGCGCCCGCCAGTGCCATGCCCCAGTACCGCAACGCCGGCACCATCGCCATCTTTCAGCAGCCGTCGAATTTTTCGGTCAGCGAGCGCGTCGAATCCAACCACATCTTTTATCTCATGGGCTTTTCGGACAGCTGGTGGCATCTGCTGGTCACGCTGGACAGCGGCACCTATTCGTGCTTCGTGCGCGCGGGCGCGGGGAACCTCTATCTGGTGGACGGGGACAGCGTGCCCCAGCTGGCCCACATTTCCAACCCTGACAATAACGACCGGCTGAACCTGCGCGCCTCCCCCGGCAAGAGCGCCAAAAGTCTGGGCAAGTACTACAACGGGTGCGTGGCCTCGGTCCTGGGTTTTTCGGAGGATGGCGAGTGGGTGCGGGTGGATGTGTACGGCCGTCAGGGCTACATGCAGCGCCGCTACCTCACGCTGGACGGCGACGGCCCCAACAACACCCGGATCGGGATTCCCCAGGTCCAGGTAACTGCGGAAAGCACCATGTTTTACGACGTGCCCGACACCAAGACCGAGGCGCGCATCATGGTCGTCCGGGGCGAAACGGTGGAGGTCATGGGCGTGATTGACGATACGTGGCTGCACGTGCGCTATGGGGACCTGTACGGCTACATGCCGCGCAGGGGCACGAATTATACGGAGTAAGGGAGGCGCGCACGCAAAGAGCCGCCGGGCGGGGTTTCGTTCCCGCCCGGCGGCTCTTTTTCTGCCCTGTGGGCTCAGGTGCCGCTCACGGACAGTTCGCCCACGTCCACGCTGGGGCTGCCTACGCCTCCCATGGGAAAGGTGAGGTCATTGGCCAGCTCGCGCACAGCCATCAGTAGCTCATAGAAGTTGCCTGCCACGGTGATCTGCTCCACGGGCTTTTCGCGCCGGCCCTCGCGGAAGGCATAACCCTTGGCCAGCAGCGAGAAATCGCCGCTGATGGGGTTGGCCCCCGCATGCAGGCCGCTGACCTCGGTGATGACGAGGCCCTCGCCGATTTCGCGGAGCATCTCTTCCGGCGTGCGCTTGCCGGGTTTGAGATAGAAGTTGGTGGGCGCCACATGTACGGAGGAAGCGTAACCCACCTTGCGGGCGTTGCCGGTGGTGGCCACGCCGTCCTTGCGGGCGGTTTTTAGGTTGTGAAGGAAAGTGCGAAACACACCTTCCTCCACCACCGTATGCGCAGCCGAGGGAACGCCCTCGTCGTCAAAGGGGCGGCTGCCCATGCCGCCTTCCAGCAGGGGGTCGTCCGCCAACGTCACGCACGGTGCGGCGATGCGCTCCCCCACGCGCCCCTTGAGCAGTGACATGCCCTTCTGCGCCGTCTCCGCCGAAAAGATGGAGCTGAACACGCCCAGCAGGTCGCACATGGCTTCGGAGAAGAACACCACCCGGTACTTGCCCGACGGCACGGGCGCGGCGTTGAGTCCGTCCAGCGTGCGCCGGGCCACCTCGCCGGCCACCTTTGGCGCGTCCAGCCCGTCAAACCCGCGTGCGCACATGCCGTATCCGTTGGAGGATACGAAGTCGCCATCCCTGGCGGTGGCCTGGCCGTAGAGGGCGCAGACATCCGCGGTGTAGCTCTGGTCCATGCCGTGGGAGTTGACGATGCGCACCGTATAGCTGCCGGTGCTGATGACGTTATGCGCCGTCTTGTCGATGCGCGGATCGCTCTCCTTGACCAGCTTTTCCATGGCCAGCACGCGCTCGATCTTCTCCTGCGGGGTCACCTGCGAGAGCGCGGGGCTTCGCAGTTCCATATCCGGAACGGGATCGCCGCCGTCGTAAAGCGGGGACTCGTCCTCGTCCTCGCACAGCTCGGCGCTTTCCACAACGCCCTTGACCAGCTGGCCCACGGCCTCCTCGTCAAACGCCTCGGTGCTGGCATAGCCCATGCGGCCCCTGTACAGCCCCCGGAAGCCCAACCCGCGCGTCAGGTTGCTCTCGTATTCCACCACCTCGCCCTCGGTGGTCATCACCCGAAAGCTGTCCCGTGAGGACAGATACGCCTCACACGCCTCGATGCCGGCGGCTCTGGCCGCCTCCATCAGCTGCTTGACAAAATCCTGCATTCCGCTTCGCCTCCCTTACGCGCGCCCGCCCACCGTGATGGACGATACGCGAATCATCGGCTGGCCCACGTTGGTGGGCACGCTGCCGCTGAGGCTTCCGCACATGCCCTGCGCCATGCGCATGTCGCGCCCCACGCGGTCGATCTTCATCAAAATGTCCGCGCCCTTGCCAATCAGGCTCGCGCCTCGCACGGGGGTGGTGATCTTGCCATCCTTCACCAGATACCCCTCCTGCACGGCGAAGTTGAATTCGCCCGTGGCGGGATCGACGGACCCGCCACCCATCCTGGCGGCATACAGCCCGTCGCCCATGGAGGAGATGATCTCCTCCTCGTCGTCGCATCCGGCGGCGATGTAGGTATTTCGCATGCGCGAGGTGGGCGCGTAGGCGTAGCTTTCGCGCCGCGCGCTGCCGGTGGGCGCCATGCCCATGCGCCTGCCGTTCAGGCGGTCGATCATGTAGTTTTTCAGCACGCCGTTTTCGATCAGCACCAGCTTTGTGGTGGGCGTGCCCTCGTCGTCCACGTTCTCGCTGCCCCATTCGTTTGGCAGCGTGCCGTCGTCCACGGCGGTCACGCAGGGCGAGGCGATCTGCTCGCCCAGCTTTCCGCAAAACACGCTCGTGCCAAAGGCCACGCTGGTCGCCTCCAGCCCGTGGCCGCACGCCTCATGGAAAATCACGCCGCCAAAGCCGTTGCCGATCGCCACCGGCATCACCCCGGACGGGCATACCGGCGCATGCAGCATCTCAATCGCGGTCCGGGCCGCCTCGCGCCCTACCCGTGCCGGGTCCACCCGGCTTTCAAACAGCTCAAAGCCCATCAGCGCGCCGGGGCCCTCGAAGCCGGACTGGTTTTCCGTGCCGTTGCCCGCCACCGCCTGGCATCCAAGGCGCGTATATACGCGCCGGTCGGTCACGAAGCGGCCCTCGCTGTTGGCGATGAGCACATCCTGCTCGCTGTCGCGGTAGGTGCACGCCACCTGCACGATCTCCGCTCCGGCCTCGCGCGCGGCGGCGTTGGCGGCGCGCAGGACATCCGCCTTGCGGCGCGTATCGGTGCGGGAGGGCAGCAGCTTCACGGGGTGCGCGTCCCGCACGGCCATGGCGGTCAGCTCCGCACAGGCGGCAAGCTCCCGTCCCCGTTCCCTGACGGCGCTGGCCGCCTGCCGTGCGCAGGCGATCAGCCCCTCCCGGCTGGTATCGTTGGTATAGGCATAAATGGCGTTCAGGCCCACGTACACGCGCACGCCCGCGCCGTGAATGCGGCCGGAATTGACCGTTTCCAGCCGGTTGAGCTGCAGAACCAGCGACGTATCACGCCGGTCCTCCATAAACAGCTCGGCAAAATCGGCGCCGGTGGACAATGCCGCGTCCAGCACGGTGCGCACAAGGGATGGTTCCAACATGTTCTAACCTCCTGCTGTCAGCCCAGAATCGCGGCGAAATCCGCATGGGCAAGATCGGGCGCGTGGAACGTGGCCGCGGGGTTGCCCGCTGCCGAGCCCACGCCCAGCGCGCGCATGCCGCCGCCCATGGCCGCCTCGATGCCGGCGTCCGCGTCCTCCACCACCAGGCAGCTCTCCGGCGCAAGCCCCAAAAGGCGCGCCGCCAGGACAAACACCTCCGGGTCGGGCTTGCTGTGGGTGATGGCGTTGCCGTCGGCCACGGCGTCAAAGGCGTTTTCCAGCCCGATCTGGCGAAGGATGATGGGCGTGTTTTTGCTGGAGGAGCCGATGGCCACCTTCACGCCCCGCCCCTTGAGATAACTGAGCGTATCCAGCGCGCCGGGCAGGATGTCCGCACGGGTCAGGCTTCCAATCAGCTCCACATAATATGCATTCTTGCGCGCGGCCATGGCCTGCTTTTCATCGTCGGTATAGGGCCTTTGGGCGCGCTCCAGGATGATTTCGAGGCTTTCCATGCGGCTGACGCCGCGCAGGCGCTCGTTGATGGTGCGGTCAAAATAAATGCCTTCCTCGTCGGCCATGCGCTTCCAGGCCAGATAGTGGCAGTTGTCGGTCGATACGATCACGCCATCCAGATCAAAAATCACGCCGAGAATGCGGTCGTTCATACGCACACGTTCCTTTCCTAAACATTGGCATAGAGTGATTATAGCACGAACCGCCGCCCGCTTACAATGCTGAAACGCCTTCTTCCGCAGCTTTGAGAGCCTGGAATGTATCTTTGAGACACAGGCCCTCCCAAACCGCCGCCCTTTATGCTATGATAAGCCTGCCAAAACCGGCAGGGAGGAAAGGAGTTTTTCAGGCAACATGAAAGCAAAATGGAAAAAGACCGGCGGCATCGCGCTGGCGGCGCTGATCGTGCTGGGCGCGCTGGTGGGAGGCAGCTTCTACCGCGTGGGTCAGGGCGAGGAGGCCCTTGTGCTCACCTTCGGCCGCGTGACCGACACCAAAGGACCTGGCCTGTACTGGAAGATCCCGCTTGTCCAGAGCGTGATTTCCGAGAGCGTGACCACCATCCACACCAAGGAGTACGGCTTCCGCACCACGCGCACGGGTTCGGCGGGCACGGCGGCCACCTACGCCGACGAGATGGATGAAAGCGTGATGCTGACCAACGACAACAGCATCGTGTCCATTGAAGCCATCTATCAGTACACCATTCGTGATGTAAAGCAGTATTATTTCGACGTGGACGACCCGGAGGGGACGTTGCAGCTCGCCTTTGAGGCCATCATCCGCCGCAACATCCAGAACCGCCCGCTGGATGACGCGCTGCTCAACAAGGAGGAGATCGAGCGGCAGGTGCTTCCGGATTTCCAGGCCCTGATCGACACCTACGAGATGGGCGTGAAAATCAACGACGTGCGCATCCAGAACATCACCGTGCCCGCAGACGTATCCGCCGCCTACGAGGATGTCAACAACGCCAAGAACGAAAAGACCAAGCGCTTGGACGAGGCCGAGAAGTACGCCAACGAGGTCCTGCCCCAGGCCCGTTCCCGCGCCTACCAGACCCTGCAGGAGGCCGAGGCCTACAAGGCCGAAACCATCGCCGCGGCCGAAAGCGAGGCGGCGGTGTTCCAGGCCGTGTACGAAAAGTACAAGACCGCGCCGGAGATCACCCGCACGCGCCTTTTGATCGAAACCATGGAGCGCGTGTTGCAGAATACCGGACGCGTCATCGTGGCCGAGCCGGACAGCGGCGTTCTGAAAATCCTCGACCTTGACCAGACCACAGGCAGCGCGGCCGAAGCCGCCGCGCCGGAAGGGAGCGTGTGAGCATGAACGGACAGGCCTATGACTTTGACAAGGCGGCCCGACAGCGCAAGCTGCGCTCCGATATGGCCCGCTGGCTGGTCATCGGGGTGATCGTGCTGGTGGTGCTGATCGTGGTCAGCCAGTGCTTCTTCGTGGTGGGCGAGGCCGAGCAGGCCTTTGTGAGCCGCTTCGGCGTCATCAAGCGCGTCATCCTCAACGGCGACAACACCTTCCATCAGGATTACGCGGACATTCTGGCGGGCGAAATCACCATGGGCGACGATGTCAAACTTCTCACCGGAAGCGGCCTTCACTTCAAGATGCCGTTTCTGGACACGGTGCAAAAGTACCCCTCGCGCCTCTATACCTATGTCAGCGACAGCGAGGTGGTCAACACCGCCGAAAAGAAGCAGTATTATGTCAAAACCTACGCCCAGTGGAGCATCGCCGACCCCGCGCTGTTCAGCCTGAAGCTGGGCAGCATGTCCAGCGCCGAAAACCAGCTGGATAACCTGATTCACCCGGTTATCGTGCAGGCCATCAACCGCCTGACGGGCGACGACTTCGTCAGCAACAAGGACGCCCTCAACGCCGCGCTGGCCCAGGGGCTGAAAACCATCAACGAGGACATGGCGCCCCGCGGCATCGAGGTCAAGGACATCCAGGTGCACCGTACCATTCTGCCCACGGCCAACATCGAAAGCACCTATGCCCGCATGCAGGCCGACCGCGCCAAGGTGGCTCAGCAGCTGCGCAGCGAGGGCCAGGAGGAATACCTCAAGGCCGTGGCCACAACCGATCTGGAAGCTCGCAAGCTCGAAGCCGACGCCGTGAGCGAGGCCGGCCTCATCCGCGGCGAAGGCGACGCCGCCGCCCTCGAAATCTACGCCTCCGCCTACAGCGTGGACGAGGAATTCTATGCCTACTGGCGTTCGCTCCAGGCGCTGGAAAGCGCGCTGGATGAAAACAGCGTGCTGGTGCTGGACAGCGGTCATCCCCTCTGGAAGGACCTGCTGAACTACGCCACCACATACGCCGAGCAGTGACGCCTCCCCCGCAGCCCATCGGCCCTCCGCAAAGGCGGAGGGCCTCTTTGTGTAAAAAGCCTCTCTCTCCCATTGCATTTGGGATTGCTCCGTGATACAATAAAATGGTCAAAGATGGTCAATGTTCTTTGACGAAAGGAGGACCTTTATGCGACTAAGTGACGCAATCGAGCAGTTTATCAAAACGATGCTCACGCAGGAAGCGCCCGAAGTAGAACTCAAGCGAAATGAGCTTGCTGAATATTTTAATTGTGCGCCCTCGCAGATCAACTATGTGCTGGCCACCCGCTTCACGCCCGACCACGGCTATATCATCGAAAGCCGGCGCGGCGGCGGCGGGTACATCCGCATCTTCCGCATGACGCAGGATACCAGCGAGCACCTGCTCTACCTGCTTCATGAGCGGGTGGGCGATTCCATCGATGCGCTGGCGGCCTCGCACCTGGTTCAGCAGCTGCGCGAGCGCGAGCTGGTCACGGACGGCGAGGCGGCCATGATGAATGCCGCGCTTTCGCCCCAGGCGCTGAGCCTGCCGCTGCCGGCGGAGATGAAGGACGCGCTGAGGGCCCGGATTCTCAAAAATATGCTTCTGGAGGTTGCCCGCAAGGGCAGGGGACAATAGCCCAAAGGAGGGACATTCATGCTTTGTGAGGAATGCGGCAAGAACCAGGCGACGGTTTCCATCACCGTTTCCGCGGGCGGCGAGGTCACCACGCGGCGACTCTGTCCCGAATGCATGAAAAAAATGCAGTTCAGCCTGGTAAACGGCGATATTCAGGGCTTTTTAAGCTCCGTCCTCTCCGTGCTGGGCAGCGGGCAGAAGAGCGAGGAATCCGGCGCCGTATGCTCGGGCTGCGGGCTGAGCTACGCCGATTTTGAGCGCACGGGCCGCCTGGGCTGCGCCCAGTGCTACCGGGATTTTTCCGATCAGCTAAGGCCCCTTTTGCAGCGCATCCACGGTCGGGCGCAGCACGCCGGGCGCAGGCCCGCCGCCTTTGCGCCCTCGCCGGAGGACGAACTCGCCGCACGTGTAAACGAGCTTCGCCAGAAAATGGATGAGGCTGTGGCAAGTGAAAACTTCGAGGACGCGGCAAAATACCGTGACGAGCTGAGGAAGCTCGCCGAAGAAAGCGGGGCGGCGCAGCCATGAGCGACACGGCGGTGAACGTGGTGGTTTCCAGCCGGGTAAGGCTTGCCCGGAATTATTTCGATCTGCCCTTTCTCAACTGGGAACGACCGGAAAACGCCCGTCTGTGCGTCGAGCGGGCGCAGGCCGCCCTGTGCGGGGGAGATGAAAGCTACGATCTGTACCTCATGCGCGACCTGCCCGACGTGGAGCGGCTCAAGCTGGTCGAAAAGCACCTGATCAGCCGCGATCTTGTGGAGCGCGCGGATACCGGCGCGGCGCTGATCCGGCATGACCGGCGCGTGAGCGTCATGATCAACGAGGAGGACCACCTGCGCATCCAGGCCATCGGTTCAGGCCTGGACCTGGAGGCGGCGGCAAACGTGGCCTTCGGCGTGGAGGGGCGGCTGGAGGCGGTATGCACCTTCAGCTTCGATCCTCAGCTGGGCTACCTGACCTCCTGCCCCACCAACACCGGCACGGGCATGCGCGCCTCGCTGATGCTGCATTTGCCCATGCTCACCCGCTACAAGCAGATGGGCAACGTCAACCAGAGCGTGGCGAAGCTGGGCCTGACCACCCGCGGCATCTACGGCGAGGGCAGCGAGGCGCTGGGCGACCTGTATCAGGTGAGCAACCAGGTGACCCTGGGCCGCACAGAGGAGGAGATCATCGAGGCGGTGACCGCCGTAGGCCGCCAGCTGATTGACATGGAGCTGTCCCTGCGAGCACGGTGCCTCAAGGAGCAGCCCTTGGACCTCAGGGACGCGCTCATGCGCAGCTACGGTCTTTTGCGCTACGCGCTTCAAATGGACGAAAAGGAGTTCATGCTCCACTGGAGTCATCTGCGACTGGGCGCGGCCATGGGACTTTTGCCCGTGAGCCTCAACGCAGTGGACGATCTGCTCACCGTGGCGCAGGACGCGCACGCGCGGCGCTACGCCCAGGAGACATCGCCCGGCGAAGAAGCGGACGCCGCGCGCTGCGACATCATCCGCAAAACCCTTGAAACCAACGTGTAGGAGGTTCTGATATGGCCATTTTCGGACGCTTCACCCAACGGGCCCAGCGTGCCGTGGCAGCCGCCCAGCAGGCGGCGGTACTGCTGCACCAGCCCTATGTGGGTACGGAGCACATTCTATTGGGGCTGCTCAAGGAGCCCGGCCCCGTCGTTTCGGAGGTGCTGCCCGCCGGCGTGAATTACGAGTCGGTGCTGGAGCGTGTGCGCGCGCTTCTGGGCGAGGGCAACATGCAGTCCGGCGGCATGCTGGAATTGACCCCGCGCAGCAAAAAGATTTTGGAAAGCAGCATTCTGGAAAGCCGCAAGCTGCACCACAGCTTCGTGGGCACGGAGCATTTCTGGCTGGCCCTGCTCAAGGAGGGCGAGGGCGTGGCCGTGAGCCTGCTTCGCAGCATGGGCGTGGATACGCAGGAAATGCAGCAGAAAATTCTCGAGGCGCTGGCCAAATCCCAGCCTGACGGAGGGGAGGAGGGCACCTCCGCCCCCGGCGAGGAGCATGGCAGCGCAGAGGGCAACGTGCTGGAAAAATACAGCCGCGATCTGACCAAGGCCGCGCAGGACGGCGAATTGGACCCGGTGATCGGCCGCGGTACGGAAATCGAGCGCATCATGCAGATCATGAGCCGCCGCACCAAGAACAACCCCGTCCTCATCGGCGAGCCGGGCGTGGGCAAGAGCGCGGTGGTGGAGGGCCTTGCCCAGATGATCGTGGCGGGCAAGGTGCCCGAAACCCTGACCGGCAAGCGCATTCTTTCGCTGGACCTGGGCAGCATGATCGCCGGCAGCAAATACCGCGGCGAATTCGAGGAGCGGCTCAAGGACACCATCCGCGATGTCAAGAAGCAGGGAAATGTTATCCTCTTTATCGACGAATTCCACACACTGGTGGGCGCTGGCAAGGCCGAAGGCAGCCTGGACGCCGCCAACATCCTCAAGCCCGCCCTCGCCCGAGGAGAGCTGCAATGCATCGGCGCAACCACGCTGGACGAATACCGCAAGAACATCGAGAAGGACGCCGCCCTGGAGCGCCGCTTCCAGCCCGTGAAGGTGGGCGAGCCAACCGCCGAGGAAGCGCTGGCCATCCTCAAGGGGCTGCGCGACCGTTACGAGGCGCATCACAAGGTCAAGATCACCGACGAGGCGCTTGAGGCCGCCGTCAGCCTTTCCGACCGTTATATCAGCGACCGCTTCCTGCCCGACAAGGCCATCGACCTCATGGACGAGGCAGCCTCTCGCGTGCGCCTGCACAGCTTCACCGCTCCCCCCGATGTCAAGGAGCAGGAGGATCGCCTCAAGGCTCTGCAAAACGAAAAGAAGGAGGCCATCGCGCATCAGGACTTCGAGCAGGCAGCCAACCTGCGCGACGAGGAGCGCAAGCTCCGCCAGGACATCGCTCAGAAGCGCGCGGCCTGGGAGGAACGAAAAAACAACAGCCACGACGTTGTCACCGAGGAGGACATCGCCCAGATCGTGGCCAGCTGGACGGGTGTTCCGGTGAAAAAGATGACCGAGGATGAAAGCCAGCGTCTGCTCCACCTGGAGGAGCTTTTGCACAAGCGCGTCGTTGGCCAGGACGAGGCCATCAGCGCGGTCAGCCGCGCGCTTCGCCGCGCTCGCGCAGGGCTTCAGGACCCCAAGCGCCCCATCGGCTCCTTCATCTTCCTGGGGCCCACGGGCGTGGGCAAAACCGAGCTGTGCCGCGCCCTTGGCGAAGTGATGTTCGACGATGAGAACGCCGTGATCCGCATCGACATGAGCGAATACATGGAAAAGCACAGCGTAAGCCGCCTCGTGGGCAGCCCTCCGGGCTACGTGGGCTACGAGGAGGGCGGCCAGCTCACCCAGAAGGTGCGCAACAAGCCCTACAGCGTGGTGCTCTTTGACGAGGTGGAAAAGGCGCATCCGGACGTGTTCAACATCCTTCTGCAAATCCTTGACGACGGCCGCCTCACCGACAGCAACGGCCGCGTGGTCAACTTCAAAAACACCATCATCGTCATGACCTCCAACGCCGGTGCCAGCACCATCACCTCCAAGCGCTCGCTGGGCTTCGGCGGCAGCGTGGAAACCACCCGCGACTATGAGGCCATGAAGGAGCGCGTCATGGCCGAGGTGAAGGACACCTTCCGCCCGGAGTTCATCAACCGCATCGATGACCTGATCGTGTTCCATGCGCTGGAGCCGGACGACATCCGCCGCATCGCGGCGCTGATGCTGGGCAGCGTATCCACGCGGCTTGCCCAGCGCGGCATGCAGCTGAGCTACGGGGACGACGTGGTCGCCCTCCTGGCCGACGAGGGCTACGACGCCAACTATGGCGCGCGCCCGCTTCGCCGCACCATTCAGCGCAGCGTGGAGGATGCGCTGAGCGAGGAGATCATCGCCGGCAAGATCGCCCTGGGCGACCGTGTGGAGCTGTATGTTGACGATGACAAGCGCATCGCCTTCCGAAAGCTCCTGCCCGAAAAGCCGGCCCAGCCCGCGCCTACGCTGGAGGCATGAGCCGCATCTGAGGGGGAGTGCGTCCCGTTTGGGAACGCGCTCCCCTTTTTTTCCGCTTTCGTTTGAAAAATCCTTTGCGTTGGTTCTTGCTTATTTACCCGTTCATGCTATATAATAGATTGAAAAAACCTATTGCCTAAAGGGGGCAGTGTGCAATTCCAACATCATAAGGAGACCACCCCGACCGGCGGCTGCGGCTTCCCGGAGATTCTCACCTGCGCGCCATCGCGGCCTTTTTCTGCGCGCACCGGTCCGTGCCTGAGGGTGCACAAGCGAAGGTAACAAAAGAGCACATAGAGAAATGTAAGGAGGAGTACCCATTATGAGCAAGAAATACATGCGGGATATGGTGCCACTGGTGGTGATCTGCCTCGTCTCGGCGCTGCTTCTTGCCAGCTTCAACCTGCTGACCAAGGACCCCATCCAGCAAAACAGCCAGCGTGCCGCGGAGGAAACCCGCACCCGCATGCTTCCCGTTGCCGTCAGCTTCGAGGCCCTGGAGGCCACGGAAGGCAGCAATATCGACAGCATCTATCAGGGCCTGGATGAATCCGGCGAGCCCGTGGGCTACGTGATTCAGACCACGGTCAACGGCTACGGCGGCGAGGTCGTCGTCACGCTTGGCATGGATATGGACGGCGTGATCACCGGCGTGGACGTGGGCGGTGACAACTTCAGCGAAACGCCCGGCCTGGGCGCTTTGGCCAAGGAGCCCAAGTTCACCTCGCAGTATATCGGCAAAACCGTGCCCCTCACGCTGGTCAAAGGCAACGAGCCCAAGGGTGACAACACCATCGACGCCATTTCCGGCGCGACCCGCACCTCCTCCGCTGTCAACGGCGGCATCAACCTGGCGGGCAAGTATATCTCTGACCTCAGCGGCGGCGGTTCGCCCAATACCGCCAGCGCGCAGGGCTTCGGCGGCCCCGTGGCCGTTACCCTTGAACTGGACGCCAGCGGTGCCATCTCCTCCATCACCATTGGCGACGACTATTTCAACGAAACTGAAGGCTACGGCAGGAAGGCCCTTGAGGACAGCTTCTCGTCGCAGTTCATCGGTATGACGCCCCCGCTGGAGCTCAGCGACATCGACGCCATTTCCGGCGCGACCGTTACCTCCACCGCCGTGGTCAACGCCATCAATACCGTTTATGCGCAGCTGACCGGCGAAGCGGCCCCCGCCGCGACCGCCGAAGAAGAGGAAGCGCCTGCCGCCCAGCTCTATGAGGACGGCACCTGGCGCGCTGCCTTCAAGGGCTTCGGCGGCCCCGTCATGGTGGCCCTGACCCTGGACGACAGCCTGACCATTCAGAGCATCCAGATTGGCGACGATCAGTTCGCCGAGACCGAGGGCTATGGCGCGCAGGCGCTGGAGCCCGCCTTCCAGGAGCAGTTCATCGGCAAGACCCTGCCGCTTGAGGACGGCGCCGTGGACGGCATCAGCGGTGCGACCATGACGACCACCGCCGTGCTGGACGGCATTGATGCAATCTATCAGGCTGCGACCGACGACACCCCCGACGAGCCTCAGCCCCTGCCCACGCCTGCCGCCGAGGCGGAGGCTGACGACGCCGCGACGGTGTCCAGCTCCGTGTCCGCCACCACCGACGGCAACGGCTCCTGGACCGCCAGCGCGCAGGGCTTTGCCGGCCCCGTGGCCGTCACCCTTACCCTGGACGACAGCCTGACCATCCAGAGCATCGAAATCGGCGACGACCAGTTCGCCGAGACCGACGGCCTGGGGGCCAAGGCGAAGGAAGCGGAATTTGGCGATCAGTTCATTGGCAAAACCCTTCCCCTGGCCGACGGCGATATCAACGCCATTTCCGGCGCGACCATCACCACCAATGCGGTGCTGGATGCCGTGAACGCCATCTACGAGGCTGCGGGCCCCGGCGCGGGCGCCGAGCCTGCCGCTGATGCGGCCGAGGAACCCGAAGCCGCCGAAGCGCCCATCGCCTCCGTCGGCGAAGTGACCAATGGGGGCACCGTATGGGCCACCGCCGCGCAGGGCTTCGCCGGCCCCGTCGCCGTGCAGGTCACCCTCGACGGCCTCACCATCAAGTCCATCAAGATCGGCGACAGCCAGTTTGCTGAAACCGACGGTCTGGGCGCCAACGCCCTTGATCCCATGTTCCAGCTCCAGTTTGTGGATAAGACGCTCCCGCTGGCCGAGGGCGATGTCGAAGCCATCTCCGGCGCGACCATCACCACCGACGCCGTGCTGGATGCCCTCAATGCCATCTACGAGGCTGTGGGTACCGGTGCGCCGGAGGCCACCGAAGCACCCGCCGCGGCTGATGCGGCCGAGGAACCCGAAGCCGCCGAAGCGCCCATCGCCTCCGTCGGCGAGGTGACCAACGAGGGCACCGTATGGGCCACTGCCGCGCAGGGCTTCGCCGGCCCCGTCACCGTGCAGGTCACCCTCGACGGCCTCACCATCAAGTCCATCAAGATCGGCGACGACCAGTTTGCCGAAACCGACGGCCTGGGCGCCAACGCCCTCGATCCCATGTTCCAGCTCCAGTTCGTGGATAAAACACTCCCGCTGGCCGAGGACGATGTCGAAGCCATCTCCGGCGCGACCATCACCACCGACGCCGTACTGGAGGCTCTGAGCGCCATCTATGACGCCGCCAGCGCTGAAACCGCCGTCATCGGCAGCGCGGACGGCCCCACCGAGATCGTGGTTGCCGAGCCCACCGAGGCCCCCGCTGAGGAAGAGGCTCCCGAAGTAGAAGAGGCGCCCGCCGAGGAAGAGGTTCCCGAAGTGACCAACGAGGGCACCGTGTGGTCCACTGCCGCGCAGGGCTTCGCCGGCCCCGTCGACGTGCAGGTCACCCTTGACGGCCTTACCATCAAGTCCATCAAGATCGGCGACGACCAGTTCGCCGAGACCGACGGCCTGGGCGCGAACGCCCTAGATCCCCTGTTCCAGCTCCAGTTTGTGGACAAGACGCTCCCGCTGGCGGACGGCGACGTGGAGGCCATCTCCGGCGCCACCATCACCACTGACGCCGTGCTCAACGCCCTGAACGCCATCTATGAGGCTGCCAGCGCCGAAACCGACGTCATCGGTGTCATCGGCGGCGCGGACGGCCCCACCGCCATCTACGTGACCGAGCCGGAAGAAACGGCGGAGACCGAAACCGAGGAAGCCACTGCTGAGGAAGAGGCCCCCGAGGTGACCAACGAGGGCACCGTGTGGTCCACCTCCGCGCAGGGCTTTGGCGGCCCCGTGGCCGTGCAGGTCACCCTTGACGGCCTGACCATCAAGTCCATCAAGATCGGCGACGACCAGTTTGCCGAGACCGACGGCCTGGGTGCGAACGCCCTCGATCCCCTGTTCCAGCTCCAGTTTGTGGACAAGACGCTCCCGCTGGCGGACGGCGATGTGGAGGCCATCTCCGGCGCCACCATCACCACCGACGCCGTGCTCAGCGCCCTGAACGCCATCTATGAGGCTGCGAAGTAAGCTGCATTTTCCCCGTTCCCTACAAGGGCAGACCTTCCTACAGGGGTCTGCCCTTTTAAGACCCGGAGGTGACCTGAATGAAACGCATTCTGGCCTGCATGCTCGTCGCTGTGCTGCTGCTGACCGCTTCCTGCGCTGCCAGCGGGGCCGAAAGCTATCAGAAATACCGCTACACCTTTTTCGGCTGCTTCGACACGGTGATCATTTTCACCGCCTACGCCCGGGATCAGGCCGAATTTGAAACCTATGCCAAGCTGGTCGAAAGCGAAATGACGCGGTACCATCAGATCTTTGACAAGTACAATGCCTACGAGGGGGTCAACAACCTCTACGCCGTCAATCAGGGCGCCGCCGAAGCGCCCGTGGCGGCGGAGCCGGAGCTGATAGACCTGCTCGTGCGCGTGCGTGAGTGGCGCAACGCCTACAGCGGCGTGCTCAACCCCGCCATGGGCGCCGTGCTGGATCTGTGGCATGACGCCCGCGAGGACGGCACTGCCCTCCCGGATGACGCCGCCCTCAAGCAGGCCTCGGAACACATGAATTACGATCAGGTGATCGTGGACGAGGAAGCGGGCACCGTCTATTTTGAGGACCCCGGCATCTCGCTGGACGTGGGTGCGGTCGCCAAGGGCTATGCCGCGGAACTGACCTGCGAAACCCTCCGGGACAACGGCCTGGATTCGTTTTTGCTCAATGCGGGCGGCAACGTGGTCTGCGGCGGCAAGCCGCTGGACGGGCGCGACTTCTGGGTGGTAGGCGTGGAGGACCTGGACGGCGTCAGCACCCGCGAAACGCTGGGCGCGACGAATCTGTCCGTGGTCACCAGCGGCGATTATCAGCGCTATTACATCGTGGACGGCGTCAACTACCATCACCTCATCGACCCCGAAACCCTCTACCCCGCCGCGCATATGCACGCGGTCACCATTCTGCATCCCGATTCCGCACTGGGCGATTTTCTCTCCACCACCGCGTTTTTGCTGCCCTACGAGGAAAGCCGCGCGCTGATTGAGTCCATCCCCGACGCGGAAGCCATGTGGACCCTGATGGACGGCACCGAGGAAATGACCGACGGCTTCCGCGACTTCATCGAGCTGGCCGCCGACCGCTGACCGCCTCTCCCGATTGTACCCGGATAGGAGCTTTTTTCCATGAACCTAGATCAGCTCATCGGCCGCCTGCAGGCCGACCGCGCCTTTATGGACTGCGTGACCGAATGGCGCACGCTGCCTGCCACGGAGGGCCGCTACGCGCCCCTGCCGGATGATATGGACCCGCGCCTTTGCGATGTGCTTCGCGCGCGCGGCATTCACCGGCTGTACTGCCACCAGGCGGAGTGCTTCCGCCTGGCGCAGCAGGGGCGCGACTTTGTGGTGGTCACCCCCACCGCCAGCGGAAAGACCCTGTGCTACAATCTGCCCGTGGTGTCCGCGATCCTCAAAAACAGCGATGCGCGCGCCCTGTACCTCTTTCCCACCAAGGCGCTTTCGGCCGACCAGGTCAGCGGCCTGTATGACATGATCGAGGCGCTGGGCGTGGACATCAAAACCTATACCTACGACGGCGATACCCAGGCCGCCGCGCGCAAGGCCATCCGGGAGGCGGGCCACATCGTGGTCACCAATCCCGACATGCTGCATGCCAACATCCTCCCCCACCATACCCGGTGGGTCAAGCTGTTTGAAAACCTTGAATATATCGTCATCGACGAATTGCATACCTACCGCGGCATCTTCGGCAGCCACCTGGCCAACGTGCTGCGCCGCCTCATGCGCCTGTGCGCCTTTTACGGCAGCCACCCGCGCTTCATCCTGTGCAGCGCCACCATCGCCAATCCCGTGGAGCTGGCTACCCAGCTGACCGGGCGGGAGATCACCGCCGTCACCGAAAACGGCGCGCCCATGGGCGAGCGGCATTTTGTGTTCTACAACCCGCCGGTGGTCAACCGCCAGCTGGGCATCCGCCGCGGCGTGGTCAACGAGGTCAAGCGCATCGCTGAAGGGCTTTTGCGCAACGACATTCCCAGCATCGTGTTCTGCAAGAGCCGGATTCAGGTGGAGGTGATCACCCGTCACCTCAAGGAATGCGCGCGGAACGCCTATGGCTATTCCGGACGCGTGCGCGGCTACCGCGGCGGCTACCTGCCCTCCGAGCGACGCGAGATCGAGCGCGGCCTTCGGGCGGGCGAGGTGGATATGGTCGTATCCACCAACGCGCTGGAGCTGGGCATCGACATCGGCTCGCTCACGGCGTGTGTGCTGTGCGGCTATCCCGGCACCATCGCCAGCACCTGGCAGCAGGCGGGCCGCGCCGGACGCCGCAAGGATACGGCGCTGACCATTCTGGTGGCCTCCTCCGCCCCGCTGGACCAGTATGTGATCCAGCATCCGGACTATTTCTTCCGCGCCTCGCCGGAGCACGCCCTGGTGCAGCCCAACAACCTCTACGTGCTCACCTCGCACATCAAGTGCGCCGCCTATGAGCTGCCCTTCGAGGAGGACGAGCGTTTCGGCGGCCTGCCCGATACGGCGCAGTTTCTGGAGTACCTGACGGAAAACAACATCCTGCGCCATGTGGACCACAAGTATTACTGGATGGAGGAGGAGCTTCCCTCCGGCGAAATCAGCCTGCGCAGCGCGCGCACGGAAAACTTCGTGATCATCGACATCACCAACCCCGCCCATCACCGCGTGGTGGGCGAGATGGACCGCTTCACCGTGCCCATGCTTTTGCATGAAAACGCCATCTACATGCACGACGCGCGCATGTACCAGGTGGAAAAGCTGGACCTTGCCGCCTGCAAGGCCTATATCCGCGCCGTGGACGTGGACTACTACACCGACGCGGACCTCAACGTAAGTCTGCACATTCTGGACGATCTGGAGCACAGGCCCCTCTCCTGCGGCGGAGACGTGGCCCTGGGTGAATTGCGGGTGAGCACGATCGTCAAGATGTTCAAGAAATTCAAGCTGGACACGCATGAAAGCGTGGGCTTCGGCGAGGTGCGCCTTCCCCAGACCGACCTGCACACCGTGGGCATGTGGTGGACCTTGCCCGACAGCCTGACCGGGCGCTTCGGCAACGATGCGCTGCAGGGGGCGCTGGTGGGCATCGCCAACCTCCTGTCCATCGTCGCGCCGCTGTACCTCATGTGCGCGCCCCGCGACATCAATGTGGTCTATCAGGTCAAAGCTCCCATCACCGACAAGCCCACCCTCTTCCTCTACGACACCTACCCCGGCGGCGTGGGGCTGAGCGAGAAGGCCTGCCATATGCAGGAGCTGCTTTTGGAGCACGCGCTGGACATCGCGCAGGGCTGCGGGTGCGAATCCGGCTGCCCCAGCTGCGTGGGTCCCGCCTCGCAGGTAGGCGAGCGCGGCAAGGCGGATGCCATCGCCATTCTAAAGGAGCTGCTTGCCTGATGGCGGACCTTCTGAGCAAGCTGCGTATGCTGGATGCAGCCCCCAGGCGTTCCCCCGCCGCCCCGCGCACGCAGGAAGAGGGCTGTTACCGCGCGCAGGCAACGTTTCCGCTGTCCATCTTCACGGACCTTCGCCACCTGACCCCGGCCGTGATGGAAAGCGCCTTCGGCTTTGCCTTTCCCTCCGATCTTCGGCCGGAGGATATCCTGTTTCTGGACACCGAAACCACGGGCCTTGCAGGAGGCGCGGGCACGGTGGCGTTTCTGGTGGGGCTGGGGTATTTCACGGACGGCGGCTTTTGCGTGGAGCAGGTGCTCATGCGGGATTACGGCCAGGAAAGCGAGCTTCTGCGCACGGTGACGGCGGTTGCGGGCCGCTTCTCCGTGCTGTGCACCTTCAACGGCCGCACCTTTGACGCGCCGCTGCTCACCTCGCGCTTTGTGATGAACCGCATTTCCGCCCGCCTGCCCGACGTGCATGCCGACGTGCTCTACCCTGCGCGCAGGCTGTGGAAGCTGCGGCTGAAGCGCTGCACGCTGGCCCATCTGGAGGAGCAGCTGCTGCATGTAAAGCGCGAGGATGACCTGCCCGGCGCCGAGGTGCCTCAAACCTATTTCCGCTACCTGCGCGACGGCGACTTTGCGCCCATCGAGCGCATTCTTGCGCACAACCGGCAGGACATCGTCAGCCTGGCGCAGCTGCTGTGCTTTCTGTGCGGGCAGGTGGACTGCCCCGAAACGGTGGAAAGCGGGCAGGACCTGCTTTCGCTGGCCCGCTCGCTGGAACGGCGCGGCGATACGGCCAAAGCTGTCAAGTGCTACCGCCTGTGCGCCCGCGGCGATACGCGCGCCGAGGCCTATCACGCGCTGGCCCGGGAGCGGCGGCGTGCGGGCGATGTAACCGCCGCCATCCGCCTGTACGAAACCATGCTGCGCCGCGGCGACGATCCCGTGACCGCCTGCGAGGCGCTGGCCAAGCTCTATGAGCACCGCCTGCATAACCCCGCCCAGGCGCTCAGCTATACCCGTCAGGCGCTGCTTCTTTTGTCGGAACCGGGCCTTTTTCGCTCCGAGGCTGTACAAGACCGCCAAGTTGCGCTACAATACCGGTATGCACGTCTCAGGCGAAGGCTTTGTGCCGCGTGCGCCAAATCAACCGAGAAGGAGGAACCATCCTCATGGGAATCATGACCATTTTCAAGGCCCGCAGCGCGGCCTCCAAGCTGTCCAAGGGCGACACGGAGGGCGCGATGCGCCTGTATAAAGAAGCCATCGACGAAGGGCTGCAGGATGTGCGCAATATTTTGACCTATACCGTGCTGCTCATCCGCGCCGGCCGCTATCAGGAGGCACGCGACCTGCTGGTGAAGATTCAGAAGTACCCCATGGCCGACAGCACCCGCTGCCAGCTGTTTGTCAATTACGCTTCCTGCGTCTATAAGATGGGCGAGCTGGAAAAGGGCATCGCGCTTCTGGAGCGCCAGCATGCCAAGCAGCCCAGCGGCCTGGTCTATGAAACGCTGGGCTACCTCTATGTGGAGGCGGGCGACTATGAAAAGGCCCTGGCCTTCAACACCGAAGCCTACGAGTACGACGATGAGGACAGCATCACGCTGGACAACCTGGCCCAGACTTATTACCGGCTGGGCAACGACAAGGCCAGGGCCCGCGAGTTCTTCCAGAAGGCGCTGGAGCTCAAGTCCACGCAGATCGACACGCTCTATTTCCTGGCCCAGTACGACATTGAGGAGGGCAACAGGGACGCGGCGCGCGAAAAGCTGGAGAAGGCCCTGAAGGGCCGCTTCTCGCCCCTCAACTACGCCACGCGCGAAATGGTGCAGGCCTCGCTGGACAGCCTGTGAGGCTGGGATATGCAAAACAGGCCGGTTTCCCATCGGGAGACCGGCCGGTTTTTTGGCTCGCAGCTTTGCGGGCTTCTTCAGCCCTTTCCCCTATTCGAACTGCGCGGCATACAGGCGGTAATACGTTCCCCGCCGTGCCATCAGTTCCTCGTGCGTGCCCTGCTCCACCACGTCCCCGTGCTCCATCACCAGAATCCGGTCGGCATGCTGGATGGTGGACAGCCGGTGCGCGATCACGAAGGAGGTCTTTCCCTTCATCAGGTCCTGCATGGCCCGTTGCACCTTCTGCTCGGTATTGGTATCGACGTTGCTGGTGGCTTCGTCCAGAATGAGCATCTGCGTGTCGTAGAGCATGGCGCGGGCGATGGTGAGCAGCTGCTTCTGTCCCTTGCTGATGTTGCCTCCGTCCTCGCCGATCACGGTGTCATACCCCTGAGGCAGCCGCATGATATAGCTGTGAATGCGGGCTGCCTTGGCCGCAGCCACCACCTCGTCCAGAGTGGCGCCCTCCTTGCCGTAGGCGATGTTCTCAAAAACCGTTCCGCCAAAGACCCAGGTATCCTGCAGGACCATGGCGTAGGCCCGCCGGAGGGAATCGCGCGTCACCCTGCGCACCTCGCGGCCGTCCACCAGAATCTCTCCGCGGTCCACGTCGTAAAAGCGCATCAGCAGGTTGATGAGGGTGGTTTTGCCCGCGCCCGTATGGCCCACGATGGCGATGGTCTGACCCGGGTCCGCCTTGAGGCTCAAATCATGCAGCACGGTTTTGCCCGGCGTGTAGCCGAAGCTGATGTGCCGCGTCTCCACGGCCCCCTCCACCTGCGTAAGCACCTCCGCGTCCGGCGCATCCGCCAGTTCCTCCGCCTCGTCCAGCAGCGTGAACACCCGCTCCGCCGCAGCCAGCGCGGAATAGATTTCGTTGATGATATTGGCAATTTCATTGATCGGTCCGCAGAACTTGCGGGAATAGAGCACAAAGGAAGAAATCTGCTCCATGCCCACGCCGCCCACCAGATACAGCGCGGCGCCCACCATGCCGATCAGGGACAGGCCCAGGTTGTTGATCATGTTGATGGTGGGGCCCGTGGTCATGCCCAGGGCATCCGCGTCGCGGTAGGCCTCGGCGGCCTCGTGGTTGATGGCGCTGAAGTCCTGGCAGACATCGTCCTCATAGGCATAGGCGAGGATGGTTTTCTGCCCGGAGAACATCTCCTCGACATAGCCGTTCATCCTGCCGTAGGCCGCGCTGCGCCTGGCATAGAGCGGACGGGTTTTTTTGCCCATGTAGCGGGTGAAGAACACGGCCAGCGGCACCGTCACGCACAGGCACAGCACCATCGGCGGCGAGATGAAGCACATCATCAGAAACGAACCCACCACCGTGACCACGCTGGTCAGCACCTGGATGAGATCGGTGGAAAGGCTGGTGGTGACCACGTCGATATCGTAGGACACGCGGCTGATGATGTCACCCGCCTGATTGCGGTCGAAGTAGCTGACCGGCAGCCCCATGAGCTTGTCAAATACGTCCTGCCGCATCTTCCGGGCAACCCGCCGGCCCATGCGCATCATGCCCTGCGTGGCCAGGAAGGACATGATGTTTCCCAGCAGATAGGCAGCCAGCATGCAGCCCGCGTAAAAGGCGACGGTGTCAAAGTCCACCTGTCCCTTGCCCACGGCTGCGCCGATGGCCTTGCCGGCAAAGGTGGGCCCCAGCAGGTTGCCCACGTTGCTCAGCAGCGTCAGCACAAGCAGCGCCAGCACCACATAGCGGTAGTTCATCACGTATTTGAGGATGCGAAGCGTCGTGCCTTTCGCGTTCTTGGGCCGTTCCTTCCTGGCCCCCAGGCCTCTGGGCGGCATGATGATCTCCCCCCTTCTGCGTTACGCCAGCGCGCCCATCTGCGTCTGATAGATCTCCAGATAGGCGGGGCAGGTTTTGAGAAGCTCGCGGTGAGTTCCGTAGCCGATGCACCGGCCGCCATCCATGACCAGGATGTGCGTCATGGACTGGATGGAACTGACCCGCTGGGCCACCATGATGGTGGTGGAATCGCGGTGATGCTCAAAGATCGCTTTGCGAAGCGCCGCGTCGGTCTTATAATCCAGGGCGGAGGAGGAATCGTCCAGAATCAGAATTTCCGGATCGCCCGCCAGGGCGCGGGAGATGAGCAGGCGCTGACGCTGACCGCCCGACAGGTTCGCGCCCCTGATATCGGCGTGGTACTCCAGCCCATCCTCCAGCGAGTCGATATATTCGGCGGCCACCGCGTCCTCCACGGCGCGGGTCAGGGCGGATTCGTCCAGCGGCCGGCCAAAGCGGATATTTTCGCGCAGGGTGTTGTAAAACACCATGTCATTTTGAAACACCACGCCAAACTTGCGGTGCAGCTCGTCCTTTTCATAGGTGCGCACGTCCCGCCCGTCCACGAACACGCCGCCGTCCTCCACATCGTAAAAGCGCATGAGCAGGTTGATGATGGTGCTCTTGCCGCAGCCGGTGGGACCGATGATGCCCAGGCTTTCGCCGCGCTTGAGAGCGAAGCTGATGTCATAGAGGCATTGCTCGCGCTCGCCGCCGGCCAGTGATTGCTCCGGTGCCGGGCCATAGCTGAAATTGACGTGCTCGAAGCGGATGAATTCGTCGCCGGAAGGGATACGCGCTTCCTCCGGGGCCAGAACGCGCTGGTCCGGCTCGATGTCCAGCACCTGCGCGATGCGGTTGGCCGACGCGCTGGCCTTGCTGACCATGACGAAGATGCGGTTGACGCCCATCACGCCCTGCAGCACCATGTTGAAATACGTCAGAAACGCCAGGATGACGCCGGGCTTGATCAGCCCGCTGTCCACCCTTGCCGCTCCCAGCCACACCACCAGCGTGAGGCCGATGTTGAGGCACATCTGCATCAGCGGGCCGGGGATGGCCATGATGGTGCTGGCCTTGATATCCGCGCGGGTCATGGCCTCGTTGCTGCGGTTGAAGCGCCGCTTTTCATATTCGGTTTTGGACAGCGCCTTCACCACGCGGATGCCGGAGATATCCTCGCGCATCACCCGTACCACGTCGTCCAGGCGCTCTTGCACCCTGCGGTAGAGCGGAATGCCATAGCGGGAAACGCCCAGGATAACCACGATCAAAACCGGCACCAGCACGCACAGAATGGCCGAGAGCGCCGCGTCCATCATCATGGTGACGGCGATGCCGCCCAGCAGCATCATCGGCACGCGCACGCACAGGGTTTGCAGCGTTTGCGCGCAGGACTGAACGTTATAGCTGTCGCTGGTCATGCGGCTGATGAGACTGGGCAGGCCGAAGGCGTCAAACTGTGCGCCGGAGAGGTTGGCTGTTTTGGTAAACAGGTCCTGCCGGATATCATACGATACGTTGTGCGCGTTGTCGATGGCCATGCGGTTGGCCCATACGTTGAGCTGACGGGTGATGAGCGCTGTTGCGACCATCAGCAGGCCCCAGAGGATCACCTGCCGCATCTGCCCCAGGGGCACCACCTCGTCGATCAGGTGCTCCAAGATATAGGGTATCATCAGTTCCGTCACCGCGCCCAGTAGCTTCACCGTCATGGAAGAGGCGATTCTTCGCGCATAGGCCTTCATGTAGCGGAAAATCATCCTCACGCCGGTTCGCCTCCCCGCTTCTGTTCATCGGCCAGCAGGGCTTTCACGTTGGGAAAGCCGGATCGCCATTCCTCGCGGCAGCGCGGCTCCACCGCCGCAAGCAGCCTTGCCAGTTCCTCCCGCTCGCTCGCGCTCAGGGGCTCCAGAAGCCATTCGTAAAACAGCTCTTCCAGATGCGCCTTGGAATTTTTCAGCTCGTCGGCCTTTTCGGTCGCATAGAGCAGGCGGCTGCGACGGTCGTCGGGGTTGCTTTCCCTGCGCAGGTAACCCTTCACCTCCAGCCGCGCAAACTGCCGCGCCGCCGCCCCCTTGTCAATCTCCAACAGCTGGCACACCTCCGCCTGCGTGATGCCCGGATGGCGGCGTACCACATGAATCAAGTCAAATTCCGAAGCCCCGATGCCCTCGCGGCGCATGGCGCGCGTGACAAAGCTGTTCGCGCCGCGGGCGATGATGGAAATATTCCGCCGGGTAACGTCCATTCGGATCCCCTCCGAAATAGATGATATGTCAACTAAAAAAGATGATAGCACAACTTTCTTTGCTGTCAAGTCAAATTTTTTTGGGGCGGTACAAGGAAATTTGATGGCTGCGGGGATTGAAATCGCCTGAAAAAGGACTATATTGCTATCGTTGACAGATATCCAAAACGCATGAAGGAGGTTGCTTATCGTATGAAAAAGCTCTTTTCTCTC
>CHCFC05602__coassemble_176_pt1 | contig 40571 bp, 35 predicted proteins | sample CHCFC05602__metabat2_high_PE_021 | metagenome-assembled genome bin CHCFC05602
AAGGTCCCGGATTTTGCGCCTTCCTATATTTTACGAAAATCCTTTGTACAATGGGGCCATCCTATGCTATAATGGTTTCGGCGTGTCCCGGCGCTGGTTTGCCATTCTCCAAAACGCGGGAAAACGCCCTGAACGCAAGGAGGACTTTCATTTTGAAAAAGAACCAACGAGGAATGATGGGCTATGTGGCGCTGGTCGCCGCGTTTATCCTGATCGCCGTGGCCCTCAACGGTGGGCTGGGGCAATCCGTCAGCCGCCGCATCGAGTATCCCGAACTGCTCACAGCCATCCGCGAGGATAACGTAAAAGCGGTGGCCATTCGCGGCACGTCGCTGGTGGGCCTCTACCGCAACGGCACCGTGGCCGACGCGGATTTTCCCGAGCGCGGATACGATTTTGAAACCACCATCGGCTCGGACTTTATCGACACCGTCCGGCAGATGACCGCAACCGCCGAGGGAAAATCCCTGGACGAGGTCAGCGTGAGCGACCTGCCCTTCACCGTGGAGTACCGCGCGCCTGTGGTCACGCCGTGGTATATGGAGTTTTTGCCCTTTATTCTGATGATCGTCATCACCATGGCGGCCTGGTATTTCATCATGGCGCGCCAGGGCGGCGGCAACAGCAAGGTGATGAACTTTGGCAAGAGCCGCGCCCGCATGAGCGACCCTTCCAAGAACCCCATCACCTTCAAGGATGTGGCCGGGGCCAAGGAGGAAAAGGAAGAGCTTCAGGAAATGGTCGATTTCCTGAAAAACCCCAAGGCCTACACCGATATGGGCGCGCGCATCCCCAAGGGCGTGCTCCTGGTGGGTCCTCCGGGCACAGGCAAAACGCTGCTGGCCAAGGCTGTGGCCGGCGAGGCGAACGCGCCGTTTTTCTCCATCTCCGGCTCGGACTTTGTGGAGATGTTCGTGGGCGTGGGCGCCAGCCGCGTGCGCGATCTGTTTGACCAGGCCAAAAAGGCTGCGCCCTCCATTGTCTTTATCGACGAGATCGACGCCGTGGGCCGTCACCGCGGCGCGGGCCTGGGCGGCGGGCACGACGAGCGCGAACAGACCCTTAACCAGCTGCTGGTGGAGATGGACGGCTTTACGATGAACGAAGGCGTCATCGTCATGGCGGCCACCAACCGCCGCGACATCCTCGACCCCGCCCTGCTGCGCCCCGGCCGCTTCGACCGGCAGGTCACCGTCAGCTACCCCGACCTGGAAGGCCGCGTGGACATCCTCAAGGTGCACAGCCGCGGCAAGGCGCTGGAGAAGGACGTCGATCTGGAGAACATCGCCAAGCGCATGCCCTATTCCAGCGGCGCGGATCTGGAAAACGTGATGAACGAGGGCGCCATTCTGGCCGTGCGCCGCAAGAAGAAAAAGATCAGCCAGCAGGATCTGGTGGACGCGGTCAGCCGCGTGCAGATGGGTCCCGAAAAGCGCAGCCACAAGGTGACCCCGCGCGACCGCAAGACCACCGCCTATCACGAAGCGGGTCATGCGGTGATCGCCAACCTCCTGCCCGAGTGCGACGATGTGCATCTGGTAACCATCGTGCCGCGCGGCCAGGCGGGCGGCTACACCCTCAGCCTGCCCAACGAGGAAAACGACAACTACAGCCGCACCGCCCTGCTGGGCATGGTGACCATGGCGCTGGGCGGGCATGCGGCCGAGCATGTATCGCTCGATGATATCTACACCGGCGCCTCCAGCGACATCAAGCGCGCTACCGAGCTGTGCCGCCGGATGGTAACGCAGTTCGGCATGAGCGATTCCATCGGCACTATGTACCTGGGCAGCGACCAGGAGGTCTTTGTGGGCATGGAGTTCGGCCAGAGCCGCGAGTACAGCGAGCAGAGCGCCGCCGCCATCGACCAGGAGGTCAAGCGACTGCTGGACGAGTGCTATGCGCGCGCCTGCAAGCTGCTCAAGGATCATATGGATAAGCTCGTCGCCGTGGCCGAGGCGCTTTTGGAGCGCGACACGCTGACCCGCGCGGACTTTGAGTGCGTGATGCGGGGAGAGCCGCTTCCGCCCATGACCGATGTGGAAAAGATGCAGCCCTCCAGCACGGCGCAGGAAGACCCCACGCCGGATACGCAGACCGACGGAGCGGTAACGCCCGGGTTTGCCCCCGAAGATGCGCAGGAGGACGGCGATCCCTTTGTGGAACCTCACGACGGCGAATGAGGCTGCATGCCGGGCGGACCTGCATGTGCACAGCAGCTGCTCCGACGGGCTGAAAACGCCGGAGCAGCTCTGCGCCATCGCCGGCCGCCTGGGCATAACGCATCTGGCGCTGTGCGATCATGATACGGTGGACGGGCTGGACCTCATGGCGCGGGCCGTTGAGGAGGAAAACCGGATCCGTCTGTCGCGCGGCCGGCCGCCGCTTGCGCTGATCCCCTCTGTGGAGGTCAGCACCGGCCCCGGCGGGCGCACGCATCTGCTGGGGTATGGCGCCAGCCCGCGAAATGCGCGGCTGGCGGCGTTTTTGGCCGGCGTCTCCGCGGAGCGCCGCGCGCGTGCCGGGCGCATGCTGGAGCGGCTGGAGGCGGCCGGGCTGACCGTGACGCCGAAGATGCGCGCGCTCAGGGATATCCCCAGCGTGGGCCGGGCCCACTTCGCACGGGCCCTGGTGGAAAGCGGCCAGGCGCGCGACGTGCCCCAGGCCTTTGAGCGCTATCTGTCCGAGGGTCGGCCCGGATATGTGCCGCGTGCGGTCCTCTCCACCGGCGATACGGTGGAGGCCCTCAGCGGCATGGGGCTGGTCGTGGTGCTGGCGCATCCCATGCGCTTGGGCCTGGAGTTGGAACCTCTGCATGCGCTGATCCGCGAATGGAAGGCCCGCGGCCTGAAGGGCCTGGAGGTTTACCATCCCTCTGCCGGGAGGCGCGGAGCGCATCTGCTGGATGCCCTTGCGAGGAAGGAAGGGCTGCTGGTAACCGGCGGAAGCGATTATCACGGCGACGAGGGAACGCGGGCCCGTATGGGCCGTTTGCCCTGCGGCTGGCATGCGCTGGAGCACGACATAGCCGCGCTGACGGCGGCAATGGCTCTTGCTACGCCGTCAGACCACTTGCAAAAGGAGCAGCAGGATGTATAACCAGGGATACCGTCCCCAGCCGGGGCAGACAAAGAGCGGCTACTATGATTCGCAGGGCAACTGGTATGTGCCTGCGCCGGGCCAGGCCAGGCCCGCCCAGCCGCAGAAGCGGCGCGCCTCGCGGCCGCTGCGCGGCACCCAGCCGCCCAGGCCGCCGCGGGATTCCGGCGGGAAGCCCCGGAAGCCGCGCAAGAAGCGCAGCCTCAAGTGGCAGCTCATCAAGGTGCTGCTGGTACTGATCCTGCTGGCCGGTGCGGGCGTGTACGGCTATATCTGGAAGATTCAGAGCGACGTGCGCCCCTATCTCAACGTGTTTTTGGACAATGTGAGCGTGGACGGCATCGACCTGTCCGGCCTGACGTGGGCGGAGGGAAGCCAGCTGGTCTGGGACCATGTGAACCAGAAGCAGAACGGCTGGTATGTGCGGCTTCGCAACCCCAACGGGCAGTACAAGGACATCACCGCCGAGACGCTGGGCATCTCCTTTGATCCCACGGCGGCGCTCAACGCTGCGTGGGCGATCGGCCACGACGTGGACGGCGAGGAACGCAAGGACATCTTCCAGCTGCAGGAGGAGATTGAGGCGGCTCAGGAGACGCAGAACGCCTTCTACAGCGCCCAGCAGAGCGCGAATACCGCCCCGATTGACGAGATCCTGCAAACGCTGGAGGCGGCAGCCTACCGCGAGCCCAGCGACGCGTATATCATCAGCTTCAACCCCGACGACAGCGACAATCCCTTCACCTTCCAGCAGGAGGTCTACGGCCAGAAGCTGGATACCACCGCCGTGCGCGAGCGCATTTTGCAGATGGTGCAGAACCTGGAAAGCGGCGAAGTGATGCTTGAGCCCGAAACCATCGTGCCCAACGTGACCGTGGCGGACCTGCAAAAAACCGTGGAGCTGCGCTATCGCGCCACCACGCCCATTTCCAGCGCCTCGAGCGAGGACCGCACCGAAAACATCCGCATCGCCTTTTCCAAGATCAACGGGATGAGCATTCCCAACGGCAGCAAGTTCAGCTTCAACGACACCGTGGGCCCCCGCAACTACAGCACCGGCTTTCTTCCCGCCATCGAATACGCCTACGGCACCGAGCAGTGGGGCTGGGGCGGCGGCGTGTGCCAGGCCAGCACCACGGTGTACCTGGCGGCCATCCAGAGCGGTATGACCATCCTCAGCCGCGAACCGCATTCCATGGCCGTCAGCTATACGGAATACGGCAAGGACGCCACCGTGAGCGATACCCGCGGCCGCGAGATCGACTTCTCCTTCCGTAACGAATCCGGTGGAACGGTGTACCTCGCGGCGCATGTCATCGGTTCGGGCAGAAAGAACCTTGAGTGCGAGGTCCGCATCTATGGGCCCTCCCTCAACGGCACCTCCTATGAGCTTGTGACGGAGACCGTCGAGGTCATCCCCAAGCCGGAGGAAGCCATCATGAAGGAGGACGAGGACGCCACCTACGTGACCTATGTGGATGAGACCAAAACCGTCAATGGCCGCGAGGGGTACAAGGTGGACGCGTATTTGATCACCTACGTCAACGGCGTGGAAACCGGACGCGAAAAGGTGAGCAGCGACACCTATCCCGCCAAGGCGGATACCGTGTACGTGGGCGTGACCCCACGGGAGGTAATGTGAAAACAACGCTGGGATGCATCCGCCGCGCGGATGAGGACTTTCATATGATTCAGCCGGGCGACCGCATCGGCGTGGGCGTGAGCGGCGGGAAGGACAGCCTGCTGCTTCTGCGCGCGCTGGCGCTGTACCGCTACGTGCGCCATCACGACTTCACCATGACGGCCCTGATGCTCACCATGGGCCGGGAAAAACCGGATACCTCCGCCATTGAGGATCTCTGCCGCGAGCTGGATGTGCCCATCGTCATCCGCCATACCGAGATTTACGAGATCCTCTTTGAATGGCGCAAGGACCCCAATCCCTGCGCGCTGTGCGCCAAGATGCGCCGCGGCATGCTGTGCGACATGTGCACGGACAGGGGCCTGAACAAGCTGGCGCTGGGCCACCACCGGGAGGATGCGCTGGAGACGCTCATGATGAGCGTGATCTTCGAGGGGCGGCTGCATACCTTCCATCCATGCTCCTACATGAGCCGCAGCAATCTGACGGTGATCCGCCCGCTGATCTACGTGCCGGAAAAACATGTCATTCATATGCGGCGCGAGCTGAACCTGCCCGTGCTCAAAAATCCCTGCCCGGCCAACGGCCACACCAAGCGCGAGGAGATGAAGGAGCTGCTGGCGTTCCTTTGCAAGCGGTATCCCAACCTCAAGGAGAGCATGCTCAGCGCTCTCAAAAACGAAGCGCAGTACGGCCTGTGGAACCGGTCGGGCCCGGGCGTTGACGCACCGGCGGAAAGGTGATACACTGGAACGCGTCCCATTTTTTTGAAAGGAAGCTCACAGCGAATGAAACTGCTCAATCAGATTCTGCGCGGCGTGGTCATCGGCGTGGCGAACATCATCCCCGGCGTGTCCGGCGGCACGATGATGGTGTCCATGGGGGTTTACGACACGCTGATCCATTGCATCACCCATCTTTTCAGCGAGTTCAAAAGAAGCGTGAAAACCCTTTTGCCCTATGCTGTGGGCATGCTGATCGGCATCGTGGCGCTGGCCAGCCTGCTGAAATTTCTCTTTGCCAACTATCCCCTGCCCACCTCCACGACCTTCATTGGCCTCATCCTGGGCGGGCTCAATCCGCTGCTGGCCAAAATCCGGCACAAGAAGCTGGGCGGCGTTTCCATCGGGGTGTTCGTTCTGTTCTTTGTGGGCATCATCGCCATGGCGCTCACCGGGGATGTTTCCAATCCCGACACCCTTACGGTGGATGTGGGCCAGATGGTCATTTTGCTGGTGATGGGCGCGGTCGCGGCCGCCACCATGATCATTCCCGGCGTGTCGGGCAGCATGGTGCTGATGCTGCTGGGCTACTACAACCCCGTGCTCAACGCCGTGGACGCCTTGAAAACCGCCGTATTCAGCATGGACTTTGCCGCCATGGGCGGCCCGGTTCTGATGCTGGCGCCCTTCTGCGTGGGCGTGGCGCTGGGCATTTTCGGCGTGGCAAAGCTAATCGAGTGGCTGCTGGCCCGTTTCCCCACGCAGACCTATTGTGCGGTGCTGGGGCTGGTGGTAGCGTCGCCCGTGGCGATCCTGCTGCGCACGGATATGACCGGCGTCAGCTGGGTGATGATCGTCATCAGCCTGGTCACCTTTGCCCTGGGCTTTGCGGCAGCCATGGCGCTGGCCCGCGGCAGCGCCGCTACGGAGGAACCCAAGGCCTGACAATCGCAATACGCAAAGCCGTCTCCGGCGCGGGCGCAGGCCCGGCTGCCGGGGACGGCTTTTGGCAAATGCGCACCTGCCCCGCCCCCTTGAAAGGGCTGCCATTTTCGGGTATACTGATGATATTCGCTTGCGTTGGCAAGCCTGTTTCTTCTTCTTTTTTCCCCATCGGGCTGCAGAAAGGTGTGTGCACAATATGGCGACGGATTTGGAAATCGCACGGGAAGCAAAGCTGGAACCTATTGAAAACATCGCCCGGACCGCGGGCTTTCTGCCGGAAACCGTTTCTCCCTATGGGCGGTATGTGGCCAAGATTGACCAGCGCGCCTATGCGGACCTGCCGCAGCGCGCAAAGTTGGTGCTGGTGACGGCCATCAACCCCACCCCTGCGGGCGAGGGCAAGACCACCGTATCCGTCGCTTTGGCCGACGGCATGCGCTGCATCGGCAAAAACGCCATGCTGGCCCTGCGCGAACCGTCGCTTGGGCCGGTGTTTGGCATGAAGGGCGGCGCGACAGGCGGCGGCTGGGCCCAGGTGGTGCCCATGGAGAGCATCAACCTGCACTTTACCGGCGACCTACACGCCATCACCGCCGCCAACAACCTGCTGTGCGCCATGGTGGACAACCACATCCAGCAGGGCAACGCCCTGGGCATCGATCCCCGGCGGGTGTGCTTCCGCCATTGCCTGGACGTCAACGACCGGCAGCTGCGCCATATCGTGCAGGGCCTGGGCGGCACGCAGAACGGCACGCCGCGCGAGGACGGCTTTGACATCACCGCCGCCAGCGAGGTGATGGCCACCTTCTGCCTGGCCTCCGACCTCAGGGACCTCAAGGCCCGGCTGGGCCGCATCGTGGTCGCGCGCACGTATCAGGGCGCGCCGGTCACGGCGGGCGAAGTGGGCGCGGCGGGCGCGATGACCGCGCTGCTGCGCGACGCGTTCAGTCCCAACCTCATCCAGACCATCGGCCATACCCCCTGCCTGATGCATGGCGGGCCGTTTGCCAACATCGCGCACGGCTGCAACAGCGTGGCCGCGACCCGGCTGGCGTTGCGCATGTCCGACTATACGGTGACGGAGGCGGGCTTCGGCGCGGACCTGGGCGCGGAGAAGTTCCTGGACATCAAGTGCCGCATGAACGGCCTGTGGCCCAACGTGATCGTGCTGGTGGCCACGGTGCGCGCGCTCAAGCATCACGGCGGGGCCGCCAAGGGCACCTATGCCGAGCCCAACCCCGAAGCGCTCAAAGCCGGTATGGCCAACCTGCTCAGCCATGTGAAAAACATCCGTGAGGTGTGGCAAAGCCCCGTGGTGGTGGCGCTCAACCGCTTCGCCACCGATACGGCGGAGGAACTGGACCTGGTCGCCTCGCTGCTGGCGGAGCAGGGGGTGGCCTGCGCGCCTTGCAACGGCTGGGCCGAGGGCGGCAAGGGGACCACGGAGCTGGCAAAGCTGGTCTGCGAGGCCGCCGACGCCAACCCTGCGCCGGTTCCCAGCTACACCTATCCCGACGAGGCTCCGCTCAAGGACAAGATCCGCGCGGTGGCCACCCGCATCTATCACGCCGCTGAGGTCAGCTTCGCGCCGCAGGCCCTCAAGGACCTGGCGCAGCTGGAGGCAGACGGGTACGCCGGTTGCCCCGTGTGCATCGCCAAGACCCAGTATTCCATGAGCGACGACGCCTCCCGCCTGGGCGCGCCGGAGGGATACACCCTCACCATCCGCTCGGCACGGCTCAGCGCCGGTGCGGGATTCGTGGTGGCGTTTGCGGGCAGCATCATCGCCATGCCCGGCCTGCCCAAGGTTCCCGCCGCCCTTGGCATCGATGTGGACGAGCAGGGCGAAATCACCGGTCTGTTCTGATTCTGATGATTCTGCGCAACACACCGCCAGGCGCTGTGCGCTGATAAGGAGGTTTCCCATGCAAAGCCTGCAAATGCAACTGTTACATCTGCTTCAGGAGGATTGCCGCCTGCCCTTGGAGAAATTGGCAGTGATGACGAACGCCACCGTGGAGACCGTCGCAACCGTGATTGACGACATGGAGCGCAACGGCATCATCCTGCGCTACGCGCCCGTCATCAACTGGGACAAGACGGACCGCGAACGCGTGGAGGCCATGATTGAGGTGCGCGTCACCCCGCAGCGCGACCAGGGCTTTGACGCCATCGCCGAGCGGATCTATCGCTTCGACGAGGTCAAATCGGTCTATCTCATGAGCGGGGCCTATGACCTTCTTTTGCTGGTGGAGGCGCACAGCCTCAAGGAGCTGGCCTTCTTTGTCAGCACCAAGCTGAGCACGCTGGAAACCGTCACGGGCACGGCCACGCATTTTGTGCTCAAGCGCTACAAAAGCGACGGCGTCATCTTTGAGGGCAACGATGGCGACAAGAGGCTGGTGGTGACGGCGTGAGCTTCGAACCTTCGCGTTACCTGAACCAGACCATTCTGGAGGTGCCCAAGAGCGGCATTCGCAAGTTCTTTGACGTGGCCGCCACCATGCCCGGCGCGATTTCGCTGGGCGTGGGCGAGCCGGACTTCGTCACGCCCTATCATATCCGCAACGCGGCCATCAACAGCCTTCTGGACGGCGAAACCGCCTACACCAGCAACTGGGGCATGCTCAGCCTGCGTGAGGAAATCGCCCGCTACATGCAGGACCGCTACCACCTGACCTACGACCCCAAGAAGGAAATTCTGGTGACGGTCGGAGCCAGCGAGGGCATTGACCTGAGCCTGCGCGTGCTGATGAACCCCGGCGACGAGGTGCTCATCCCCGAACCCAGCTATGTCAGCTACGCGCCGGGCGTGGTGTTCGCGGGCGGCGTGCCCGTGCCCGTGCCCACCAGCGAGCAAAACGGCTTTGCTCTGATGCCCGAAGCGCTGGCCGCCGCCGTGACGCCCCGCACCAAGGCCGTGATTCTGCCCTATCCCAACAACCCCACCGGCGCGGTGCTGGACCGCCCGCTGCTGGAGCGCCTGCGCGACGTGTTCGTGGAAAACGACCTCATCGTGATCAGCGACGAAATCTATTCCGAGCTGACCTACACCGAGGAAGGCCATACGAGCATTGCCAGCCTGCCCGGCATGCATGAGCGCACCATCGTCCTCAACGGCTTCAGCAAGGCCTTTGCCATGACCGGCTGGCGCATGGGTTACCTGTGCGCGCCCGCCGCCTTTGCCGATGTGATGTGCAAGATCCATCAGTACACCATCCTCTGCGCGCCCCGGCAGGGTCAGGTGGCGGCGGAGGAGGCGCTCAGGCAGGGCCGGGAGGACGGCTATGCGGATGTGCTTTCCATGCGGGAAAGCTACAACCAGCGCCGCCGTTTGATGGTGCAGTCCTTCCGCGACATGGGCCTGAGCTGCTTTGAGCCGCTGGGCGCGTTCTACGTGTTCCCCGGCATCCAAAAGACTGGCCTGAGCAGCGAGGACTTCTGCCAGCGCCTCCTGCGCGAAAAGAAGGTCGTCACCGTGCCCGGCACGGCCTTTGGCGCCAGCGGTGAAGGCTACATTCGCTGCAGCTACGCCACCGGTATTGCCAAGCTCACCGAGGCGCTCGACCGCATGGCGGACTTTGTGGCGTCCCTATAATTCCTTTCTGACCAGAACCCGGAGGTGGCCGAATGATCCCCAAGAACAAGCGCTTTTCTCTCGTTCTCGTGCTGCTGATGTGCCTGACCCTGTGCCTGACCGCCCTTTCGGAGGGGGACACGGAGGAGGTATCCATCACCATCTTTGACGAAAACGGCGAGGTCGTTGTGGGCGAGACCCCGGAGCCGGAGGTGACGCCGGAGCCGACGGTGGACCCCAGCCTGCCCGTGTATGAGGCAGACGGGTCCATTCTGCTCACCATGACGTTTGGAGGCGACATGACCATCGGCTCCAATGTGCAGTCCAGCGGGACCTCCATCTTTGAAAAGGAGCTGGACAAGCAGAAGGGCGACATCAATTTCCCCTTCCGCAACGTGCGGGATATTCTGCTGGCGGACGACCTGACCATGGTCAACTTCGAGGGTACGCTCACCACCGAGGGACGAAACCCCGACAAGAAGGAGAATGAGTTCCTCTTCCGGGCCGACCCCAGCTATGTGGAGATGCTGCCTGCGGGCGGCGTGGACACGGTGTCGCTGGAAAACAACCACGTGCTGGACATGGGCGAAAGCGGCCTTGAGGAAACCAAGGAAACCCTGCTGGATGCCGGGATTCCCTATGCCAGCGAGGACGAGCCCGCCATCCTGACCGTCAAGGGCGTGAAGATCGGCAGCCTGGCCTACCAGACCTTCGGCGGACGGCATGACGAGTTGATCGAGAAGGTGCCGGGCGACATCCAGGCCCTGCGCGATGAGGGCTGCGACATCGTGATCGTCAGCTACCACTGGGGAGCGGAGAAGGATTACTATCCCAACGACAACCAGGTCCGTCTGGGCCGCGCCACCATCGACGCGGGCGCCGACCTGGTCGTGGGCCATCACAGCCACCGCATCAACCCCATCGAGTACTATAACGGCAAGTATATCTGCTATTCGCTGGGCAATTTCTCCTTTGCGGGCAACAACAAGCCCAGCGATATGACGACCTTCCTGTTCCAGATCCGCATGCGCCTGCGCGACGGCGAGGTGAACAGCGAGGCCATCAAGATCATCCCCTGCCGCATTTCCAGCCGCACGGATTACAATGACTTCGCTCCCACGCCCTACACTGACGACAGCAGCATCGAGGTCGTCCTGCGCACGCTGCGCGAGAACGGCAAGCGCCTGGACTACGCCCTGGAGGAATACCCGCTCAAGTGGCCGGACGAGGAATGAGCCCGGCTGGAGCAAAAAGAGCATCAAAAGAAGCGGCCGCTATTGTGCGGCCGCTTCCTTGCACAGATCCATAAACAGCTCGATCAGCGGGCTGACCCATTTGTTTTTATGGTGCGCGCACACGGCGGAAAGGTGCGGCTGGGGCATTTCCGTGGGAATTTCCACCAGCTCGCCGCTGCTCAGCTCCTTCTCCACCACAAATTGCGGCAAAAAGGACACCCCCGCATCGCTTTTGACCAGGTTGACGATGGTGGGGACGCTCCACAACTCGATGGTATGGTCCAGCAAAATGGCCCTTTCGCGCAGATAGCCCTCGAACATCTGCCGGAAGATGCAGTTGGGCTCGTTGATGATGAAGGGCACGGGAATCGTCCTGTCCGGCGTGATGAAGTCCGGGTATCGCCGCGCCACCTCCGGCGAGGCCACCAGCAGCGCCGAATAGCGCCCGAATGGGACCGCCGTCAGGCTGGAGCCGAAGCCTCCGACATCCTCGTAGAATACGCCCACGTCCAGATCGCCCGCAATCAGCGCGTCCCGGATCTCGTAGCAGTTCATGGAGCGCAGAAAGAGCCGCGCCTTTGGGGCGCGCCTGTGAAACGCCTTCACGATGGCGGGAAAGCGGTAGCACAGCAGCGTTTCGCCCACGCCGATGCGCAAATCTCCCTGGCACAGCGCCAGCTCTTTTTCAAAGCAGCGCAGCCGGTCCATGGAGGCGAACACGTCCCGCACATAGGGCAGCAGCTGCGCGCCCGCCTGGGTCAGCGCCATCCTGCGGCCCACCTTTTCAAACAGCTTTGCGCCCAGCTCGTTTTCCAGCTGCCCCATTTGAAAGGTGATGGCGGATTGGGTGTAATTCAGCTTTTCGGCGGCCCTGGCAAAGCTGCCCGCGTCCACGATGGTCTGAAAGGTATGAAGATATTTAAGCTCCATGACAGCCCACCAACAATTCAAATTATTTGAAGAAAAACTCCAAAAAACTGAAATTGTTTTGAAGCCTTTCCGATGCTATGATACACCAGAGGAAACCAAAAAGAAAGGGGCAAAGTGATGAATACACTGCAAGCGGCCCGGCCCGACGAGCTTGACGCATGCTGGGAGATCATCCGGGAGGGCAGGGCATTTCAAAACGAGCAGGGCTTTGTTCAGTGGACAGAGGACTATCCCAACCGGGAAACCCTTCGCCAGGATATTGAGGAAGGAAAGGGCTTCGTCCTCAAGGTGGACGGAGTGATTGCCGCGTATATGTGCGTGGATTTTGACGGCGAACCGGCCTATGCGGCCATCGAGGGCCGGTGGGAAACGGAGGAGCCGTACGCGGTGGTGCACCGCATGGCCTTCGCCGTGGCGTTTCGCGGGCGGGGGCTGGCGGCGGATACGTTTGCGCTGATCGAGCGGCTGTGCCTGTCGCGGGGTGTCAGGAGCCTTCGCGCCGATACGGATTTCCCCAATTTACGCATGCAGCATGTGCTGGAGAAATGCGGCTTCGTTCGGCGCGGCGTGGTCGTCTTTCAGGGCAGCGGCAAGCTGGCCTACGACAAGTCCCTCGCGTAAACGTCGGTCAGTCCCGGTCCATCAGGGCCGAAAGCTCGGAGGGCAGCGGGCTTTCCCGCTCAATCCATTCGCCGGTCACGGGGTGGCGCAGCCGCACCAGCGCGCTGTGCAGGGCAAAGCGGCCGGGCAGCTCGTCCAGCTCGGTTCCATAGAGAAAATCGCCCGCTACGGGGCAGCCCAGCGCGGAGAGATGCACGCGGATCTGATGGGTGCGTCCCGTGTCCAGCCGGAGGCGCAGCAGGCTGCGGCCCCCGCGGGTTTCCAGCACGCGGTAATACGTGCGCGCGGGCTTTCCGTCCGCACGCACCTCGCGCCGGATGGTCGCGCCGTCCGCCTTGCCGATCGGCAGGTCAATCACGCCCTGATCCCGGGGCGGCGCGCCTTCGATCACGGCCAGGTATTCCCGGATGAATTCCGACCCGTGCAAAAGACGCTGCAAAAGGTGCTGCGCATGCGCCGTGCGCGCGGCCAGCATCAGCCCGCTGGTGCCTTTGTCCAGGCGGTTTACGGGCCGGTAGACAAAGCCTTCGGGACAACCCGCGTAGGCGTAGAGGGCATTTTCCAGCGTGGGGCCCTCTTTTTTTTGCGAACTGGAGGAGGGAAGCGGCGCGGGCTTGTCGATCATCCAGAAATGCGCGTCCTCGTACGGGACGCGCAAGGGAAGAGAAAAGGGTTCGGGCGGCGGCGCGGAGGCTTCGGGCACATCCACGGACAGGCGCTCGCCGGCATGTACGCGCCGGTCCGCCAGCACGGGCGCGCCATTTACCATCAGTGCGCCATGGAACTTGGCGCGCTTGAACTGCCCGCTGCTCAGCCGCAGGCCGCCCATGGCCGCCTGGCGCACCGTGCGCCCATCCAGCGCCGGAGGGATGATCAGCTCGTAGCGCGGCATACCAGCGCCTCCTTTTTGATCAGTGCCCGATGTGCCGCAGCATGAAGGTCAGCCGTTCCAGCAGCGAGCGCAGGGCCTTGCGGTCAAACAGCCAGGTGACGGCCAGCGTGACCGCCGAGGCATACAGCACCAGCATCACGCCGTACATGGCCCAGGAGAAAAAGCGCTGCGGCGGGTCCACCAGCAACAGGCACGGGGCGGCGATGAGGACCGTGGTCACGAACATGCGCACGATGCGCCAGGCCGTCTTTTGCCAGGGGATTCCCGTGACCTCTTTGGGGATGAAGCGAAGCTGGAGCACGGTGCGCGCCAGGTTACCCACGCATACGCCCGCCACGATGCCGCACAGCGCGCGCATGGTGCCGTAGGGCATCAGCAAAAGGCCAAGCGCCGTGCCGCACACCACGGTCAGCCCGATCTGCCAGAAGCAGTGGGACCGCACCTCGCGGAATTTTCCGCTGGTGGTAATCATCAGATCCATGGGCATTTTCGCGTGGTTGGTCACCGCCTCGGCGATGATGAGCATGCCCAACAGCGGCGCGTCGTAGTTGGCCGCATCCGTTACGCCATGGGTATAGAGCGTCACGAAGGGCACGATCAGCACGGCCGCCGCGCCGAAGAGAATGCTCACCAGCATGTAATACAGGCATTCAAAATCGCGGTATGCCCGCTGGAAGGCGCTTTTGCGGCCGCTGACCAGCAGGTTTCCGAAGATCGAGTTGATGCCCGTGGTGCCCATCTTGAGAATGCCCCACAGCCCTACCGTGACCATGTGATACACGCCATATACGCTCAAAAGGCCCGCATCGCGCGTGACCACCGTGCCCAGAATGGCGCCCGCGCCCTGCTGGAACACGTTGGTCAGCTCCACGGACAGCGCGTCCCAGCGGGTGGAGAGGGCGGCGCGGTTGGGCTCCGCGTGCGGGTCCACATAGGGATAGTGCTTCTTGGCGTAGCGGGACAGGAGCACCGACCGCACCAGAATGGTCAGCGAGGCCGCCAGCCGCACCACGATCACGTCCATGCCCAGGTAGGGAAGCACCACGATCAGCGCGGTCGACAGCATCAGCGAGCTCATCGAGGCCAGCGACACCACATACGTGCGCTGGTCGGCGGCGATAAGCACGCGGTAGCGCGCCATGGTGAAAAACTCCAGCATGCCCGACAGGCCCATCGCCAGAATGAGCACCATCACGCTCAGATGGCTCACGGGCAGGCCGTTTAAGTCCCGCACCGGCACAAAGAAGGGATAGGCGATGGTGAAGGCCACCGTCAGCCCCGTAAACATCCAGCCCGCCGCGTTGTAAAACAGGCGTGCCGCCGACGCGATGCCGCTGACGGCCTGATGATCGTGCCGGGCCAGCGGCTCGTAGAGCGCGACGTTGACGGAGGCGGCCAGTCCGGCTTCCAGCATCTTAAAATAGGTCAGGAACTCCGTGACCGATACGATCAGCCCGTTGATCTCCGAACCGTAGTAGAGGATCATCAGCCGGGGGGTGATAAACCCCATCACCATGGCCGTAAGCTGGTAAAGCGCGGTGGAAAGCGTGTTTTGAACGAAGCGGGCGGTACGCGTGGTACTCAATGCAGGGTTCTCCCTTTCGTATATCGGGTAAAACGGTTAGAAATCCAGCCACATGCCGGCTTGCATATCGCTGGGCATGCGCCAGTCGCCGCGCGGGCTGAGGCTGACCGATCCCACCTTGGGGCCGTCGGGCACGCAGTTGCGCTTGAACTGCTGGGCGAAGAAGCGCTTGAGGAAGGTCTTGAGCTGGGCATCCACGCGCGCCTCGCCGTATACGCCGCCAAAGGCCTGCATGGCCAGCATTTTCAGCTTCCCGGCCGACGCGCCGCTGTCCATCAGGTGGTAGAGGAAAAAGTCGTGCAGGGCGTAGTCGCCCAGAATATCCTCGGTGCGCTGCTCAAGCTCTCCCTGGGAGGCCGGCAACAGCTCCGGGCTGATGGGTGTGTCGATCACGTCCTGGCAGATGGCGGCCACCGCCTGGTCAAAGCAGGCGCCCAGATAGCCCACCAGGCTTTTGACCAGCGTTTTGGGCACCGAGCAGTTGACGTTGTACATGCTCATGTGATCGCCGTTGTAGGTGCAAAAGCCGAGCGCCGCCTCGCTCAGATCGCCGGTGCCCAGCACAATGCCGCCCACCCTGTTGGCATAGTCCATCAGGATCTGCGTGCGTTCGCGCGCCTGGCTGTTTTCATAGGTCACGTCATGCACGCTCTCGTCCTGCCCGATGTCGCGGAAATGCTGCCGCACCGCGTCTCCGATGGGGATTTCCAGCGCCGTCACCCCCAGCGCTTCCATGAGCCTTTGCGCGTTGGAGTGGGTGCGCCCGCCGGTGCCCATGCCCGGCATGGTGATGGCGTGAATGCCGCTGCGGTCCAGGCCCAGCGCGTCGAACGCGCGCACGGCCACCAGCAGCGCCAGGGTGGAATCAAGCCCGCCGGACACGCCGACTACCGCCGTGCGGCCATGGACGGCATGCAGCCGCGTCTCAAGGCCCATGCACTGAATTGCGGCGATCTCCTCCAGCCGCTCCTCTGCCTCTGCGCCAAAGGGCACAAAGGGCAGGGGTTCCAGCGGCCGCATCAGCGGCAGGGGCGCGTCATGCGCCTGCCCAAGGCACACGCGCTGAATGCTGCGCGCAGGGCGCGGCATCTGATGAAAGCTGCCGTTGCGCTGGCGCTGATAGCGCAGCCGCCCAATGTCCACATCCGCGACGGCCAGGCTTCCCGCCATGGAGAAGCGCTCGCCCTCGCTCAGCGCGCGCCCGTTTTCAAAGATGCCGGTATAGCCGTCAAACACCATGTCGCTGGTGCTTTCGCCAAAGCCTGCGCCCGCATAGGCATAGCCCGCGTAGAGGCGGCCGCTCTGCTGGGAGAGCAGCCCGCGGCGATAGGCGTGCTTGGCCGCCAGCGCGTTGGAGGCGCTGGGGTTGAGAATCAGGTCCGCGCCCTCCACCGCCAGGTGGGAACTGGGCGGCAGGGGCACCCACAGGTCCTCGCACAGCTCCACCCCAAAGACGAAGCCGTCCGTCTCAAACAGAATGTCCGCGCCCAGCGGGAAAGTCAGGCCGTCGCGCGCCACGGTTTCCCGCACGCCCGCGCCGCTGACGAACCAGCGGGTTTCATAGAATTCGTTGCCGTTGGGCAGGTAGGTTTTGGGCACGAGCGCACGGATGGCGCCATTCCCAAGCACCGCGGCGCAGTTGTACAGACGGCTCTGGTGGCAGAAGGGCAGACCCACCACAGCCACGAGCCCGTCCGTATGGCACTGGAGCCGCCTGAGCGCCGCCCAGGCACGATCCTGAACCAGATCATGCACAAGCAGGTCGCCCAGTGTATAGCCGGTCAGGCACAATTCCGGGAATACTACCGCCTGTACCCCCTGAGCCCGGAGGCGTTCCAGCGCGAGCGCGATTTCCCGTTCGTTGGCCTCCACGTCGCCCAGCTGAACGGGCAGGCTGACGGCGGCAATGCGCGCGAATCCTTCAGGCATAACGGCTCCCTCCCTGTCAGCTCACCTTGATGAGCATGTTCTTCTGATCATCCAGCTCCACGGTGATCAGGCCTTCCTTTTCCATGGCCTTGAGCATGTCGCTGAAGCGCTTGAAGCCCAGCGCCTTTTCGGAAAAGCCGGGGAAGCTGGCCTGAATATCGGCCTTGAGGATGCTGGGGTTGATGCGCTCAAAGCCGTCCTCCTTGTAGCGGGCCAGCTGCTCGCGGATGAGGGCGCGCCAGTTTTCCTTGTTCATCTCCTGGGTGCTTTCCTTGCTGCTCTGCGCAAGGGAAACCATGACGTTGAAGTTGTCGCTTCGGATATGCAGGCCGCCAAACTGCTTGCTCAGCTTATCCAGGAGCTTGAGAAACGTGGTGCAGCCGTAGGACTTTTCGTTGAAATCAGGCCGCAGGCGCAAAAGGATGCCCTTGAGCTCGCTGGCATAGAGCTCGTCCTTGTCGGTCTGCTCCTCCAGGATGCTGCAGAGGGCCTTGTTGAGCTCCTGCTCGTCCAGGGGCTCCTTGTCGGCCGAGGCCTTTTTCTTGCCCGTGGGCTTGCGGGTACGCCCGCCCACGTTTTCCAGAAACTGAAATTCGTTGCAGGCGTTGATGAAAATAGTGCTGGCGGCCGCCGAACGGCTGATGCCCAGCACGAACTTGCCCATGCTCTTGAGCCGGCCCACCAGCGGCGTATAGTCGCTGTCGCCGGATACGATGCAGAAGCTGTCGATCAGCGGATTGGTGAAAGCCACCTCCAGCGCGTCAATGACCAGCAGGATATCGGCGTTGTTTTTCTGGCTGATGCCATAGCGCAGGCTGGGCACCACGGTGAAGGTGTTGGACAGCAGGACCTCCTTGAGATCGCTGTACTGGTCGGTATAGCCGTAGACCTTGCCCAGCAGAATGTCCCCGCGGATCTTGACCTTTTCCAGCACGGAAAGCAGCGTATCCACCTTGGCGCCGCAGTTTTCCAGGTCCACGAAGAGGGCGAATTTGGAGCTGCTCATCGAAATCGTTTCCCCTTTCAGATGCGGAAGGTGTACTTGTCGCCGCGAATCCACTGCCGGCTGGAATGCAGGGGCTGGCCATGCTGATCCATGACCAGCTCATTGAGCAGCAGCAGCGCGTCGCCCTGCGCGGTGCCCAGATGACGGCCGACCATGGGCGTCGCATGGCCCAGGGAAATATCATGCACCGCGGAGGTGGGCACAATGCCGCGGCTCCGCAGCAGGTCGTAGAGCGAGCCGTCCAGCGCCTCATCGAGCAGAAAGACATACCGGTCCGGGAAGCGGTTGATCTCCAGCATCACGGGCTCCCCATCGCACAGGCGCAAGCGGCAGATTTCGACCACCTGTCCGCCGGGCGCCGCACCCAGATGGTCGATGTCCTCCTGAGCGGCCTCCTCCATGGCGGCACTGATGACCTTCGTGCCGGCGCAGTGCCCCTTCTGGCGGCAGGCCGCCGAAAAGCTGGTGATCTGCAAAAGGTCGCGCTGGATGCGTTCGTCCGCCACAAAGGTGCCCTTGCCCTGACGGCGCACCAGCAACCCCTCCTGCACCAGGTCCAGCATGGCCTTGCGCACGGTCACGCGGCTTACGCCGTAGGTTTCGCACAGCAGCTGCTCGCTGGGAATGCGCGCCCCGGAGGGATAGACCCCGGCCAGAATGTCGTTTTTCAGACGGGTCATCAGCTGCTGGTAGAGCGGGCTCTGGCTCTTTTTTTCCAATGGTTTGTCTTGCACGTGCATCTCCTCCGTCATTCGATGCCCAGGAAAGCCAGGAAGCCGGTTTCGTACAGGAAGCCCATGATATCGCTGATCACGCCCGCGGGCATTTCCACCAGGACGGGAACGGTCGACAGGGCCAGCGTGGGCAGATAGAGCTGCTTGTATTCCTCCATAAAGCTCTCGTTGAGGTGGAAGAAATCGTTCTGGTTGTCGTAGGTGCGCTCCACCATGGTGCTGGCGGGCAGCAGCTCCATATCCGCCTGATAGGCGAGCGTGAGGGCGGGCTTCTGCGTCTGGGGATGCAGCCAGTCCACCTCCAGCGTCATGGCGTAGGGCAGCTCGGCGGCATCGCGGCTGTAGCGATAGGCGAAAGCAACCGGCGTCGGCGGCTCGCTGAAGCATTCCCCGCCAAGGGCGATGGTGGCGGTGCCCTGCGCGGCAAGCGCGCCATCCACGGGCAGGCCGTCCACATCCACGTTCAGCGTCAGGCGCTCGGCACCCTCCAAAGTGATCGCGAGGCTTCCGTGAATCTCGGCGCCGGTGTTTTCATAGGAGACGGTCAGCTCATAGCCGTCGGGGTCGGGCAGGCAAAGGGAAAAGCGCTCGCCGGAGGCATCCCTGGTGTGGGTAAACACCTGCGTGCCGCCCAGCGTGTAGGTCTGGGAAGTGCCGTCGTCGGTGATGAACAGGCCCATCTCCTCCGGGTCCATGAACGCGAGCCAGTCCTCCAGGTAGCCCAGCTTTTGCAGCGCCATGTCCGACGCGCCCAGGTCGATGAGCATGGAGGTGAAATAGAAGTAGGCGCGCTCATAGTCCCAGTCGTCGTTGACGATCAGGTCAAGGGTTTCGCACAGCTCGTAGAGGTCGGCGTAACTCACGGTGCGGTCCCCCTCGCCCGCCACCGCATCGGCAATGGGCTGATAATAGCTGGTGCCGATGTAGTAGCTGGCTTCGGGATAGAGCGGCAGCGCGATCAGCTGCGTGGGCAGGCCCATGAAATAATACCCCTTGAGCATGAACTCAAAGAAGTTGTGCATCTGAAAGTGGATGCTGTCGCCGCGCAGCGCGTCGGCGCGCACGTAGCGATAGCTGTGGTAGCCGTCATAGACGAAGGGCAGGACGTTTTCGCCGTTGACGCACAGGCCGCCGTCAAAATACACACGGCTGACGTTGGTCAGGAAGCGCTGCACGTCAATGACGCCCTCCAGGCTCAGCTTGGAGAGGAAGGCCTCCCAATCGGCATAATGCGCCGCGCCGTCATTGGGAAAGCCATCCGCATGCGCCAGCAGGGAAAGCGTAAAGTCGGACCGGGTCACCTCGTCGCCGCCGGCGGTTTCCTCGGCCAGCGCCGGCGAAAACACGGCCGCGAGCAGGCACAGGGACAGAACGATGGCGGACAGCCGTTTCAAAGCACTCATACGTATACAACCTCCTTCTTTGAGGCCTGCGCCAGGGGCGCGGGAAGCGTCAGCCCTTGGCGCGGTGAGCGGCACGGGCGCGCTCCTCGTGGGAGAGAACGCGCTTGCGCATGCGCAGGGACTTGGGGGTGATTTCCAGAAGCTCGTCGTCGTCGATAAATTCCAGGCACTCCTCCAGCGTGAGGGGATGAACGCTGACCAGGCGCAGGCTGTCCTCGCTGGCGGAGGCGTTGCGCATGTTGGTCACGTGCTTCTGCTTGCAGACGTTGACCACCAGGTCATCCGGGCGGGCGTTCTGGCCGCAGATCATGCCCTTGTACACGGGGGTCTGGGGGCTGATGAAAAGGGTGCCGCGCTCCTGCGCGTAGAACAGGCCGTAGCTGGTGGCCTCGCCGTCCTCAAAGCAGACCAGCGCGCCGACGTTGCGGTGGGGGATATCGCCCTTCACGGGCTCGTACTTCTCAAACACGCTGGACATGATGCCCTCGCCGCGCGTGTCGGTCATGAACTCGGAGCGGTAGCCGAACAGGCCGCGCGAGGGAATGAGGAACTCCAGACGCACGCGGTCCAGGCCATGCATGCTCTCCAGCACGCCGCGGCGGCGGCCGATCTTCTCAATCACCGCACCGGCGTAGGCCTGCGGAACGTCGGCCACCATGCGCTCGATGGGCTCGCAGCGCACGCCGTCGATTTCCTTGTAGAGCACCTGCGGCTTGGACACCTGGAACTCATAGCCCTGACGGCGCATGTTTTCAATCAGGATGGACAGGTGCAATTCGCCGCGGCCGCGCACCTCGAAGGCGTCGGGGCTGTCGGTCTCGTTGACGCGCAGGGATACGTCGGTCTGCAACTCGCGCATGAGCCGGGCCCGCAGGTGGCGGCTGGTGACGTACTCGCCCTCGCGGCCGGCGAAGGGGCTGTTGTTGACCGAGAAGGTCATGGTGACGGTCGGCTCGGTGATGCTCACAAAGGGAAGCGCCTCTACCTGCTCGGGCGCGCAGACGGTGTCGCCGATACCGATGTCCTCGATGCCGCTCATGGCCACGATGTCGCCCATGGAGGCCTCCTTGGCGGGCACGCGCTTGAGGCCGTCGAAGGTGTACAGGCTGGTCAGACGCAGCGGCATGGAGGTTTTTTCGGTATCGTAATTGGTTTTGATGACGGTCATGCCCTCCGAGAGCGTGCCGCGGCTGATACGGCCGATACCGATGCGGCCCACATAGTCGTTGTAGTCGATGGTGGAGATGAGCACCTGTGCGGGACCCTCCAGATCGCCCTCGGGCGCGGGGATGTATTCCAGAATCGCGTCAAACAGCGGGCGCAGGTCCTCGCCGGGCTGGCTCAAATCCAGCGTAGCCGTGCCCTGACGGGCGCTGGCATAGATGATGGGGCGGTCCAGCGCGGTTTCGTCCGCGCCCAGCTCGATGAACAGGTCCAGCACCTCGTCCACCACTTCGTCGCAGCGGGCGTCCGGGCGGTCCACCTTGTTGACCACCACGATGACGGGCAGCCCTAGCGCCAGCGCTTTTTTGAGCACGAAGCGGGTCTGGGGCATGGGGCCCTCGAAGCTGTCCACCAGGAGCAGCACGCCGTCCACCATCTTCAGCACGCGCTCCACCTCGCCGCCGAAGTCGGCGTGGCCGGGGGTGTCGACGATGTTGATCTTGGTGGACTGGTAGTGTACAGCCGTGTTCTTGGCCAGAATGGTGATGCCGCGCTCGCGTTCGATGTCGCCAGAGTCCATGACGCGGTCGGCTACCTGCTGGTTCTCACGGAAAACGCCGCCCTGCTTGAGCATCTCGTCCACCAAGGTGGTCTTGCCGTGGTCGACGTGGGCGATGATGGCGATGTTGCGGATGTCGTTGCGAATCATAGAAAAGCCTCTTTCCTTTGTTGCTGGATAAAGTCGGGGCGCCTTCGGGTGCGGTCAGGCGGCCGCAGGAGGCACCCCCGCCAGCGGGGAAACCAGGTAAAGATCATGCATATACGCTGCGCACGGCCGTTTCGGCCAGCTCCAATCCTTCGTTGTTTTCCATCGCCAGGCGGATGGACCAGTCGTTTTCAAAGAGCAGCACCTCGCGCTCCTCGGAATCGAAGGCGCGGCCGCTGGTGGAGGTCAGCTTGAGCTTGTCCACGGGCACGGGGGACTGGGTCACCCAGCGCACGTAGCGGAAGGGCAGGCGGTCCATGAGCATGGTCACGCCGTACTCGGTCTTGAGGCGGTGCTCCAGCACCTCGAACTGCAAAACGCCGACCACGCCCACCAGGAAGTCCTCCCGGCCCGTCTCGGTGCGGCGGAAGGTCTGGATGGCGCCCTCCTCGGCCAGCTGAAGGATGCCCTTCAAAAACTGCTTGCGCTTCATGCTGTCCTCCGGGCGCACGCGGGCGAAGTGCTCGGGCGCGAACACCGGGATGGAGGAAAAATGCAGCTTGGGGCCGGCGGAGAGCGCGTCGCCCAGGTGGAAAAAGCCGGGGTCAAACAGGCCGATGATGTCGCCCGCGTAGGCGTTTTCGACGGCCTCGCGCTCGTCGGCCATGAACTGCTGGGGCTGCTTGAGCTGGATGAGCTTGTCCGTGCCGGAGTGATAGACCGTCATGCCCTTTTGGAACTCGCCGCTGACCACACGCACAAAGGCGAGACGGTCGCGGTGGGCGGGGTTCATGTTGGCCTGAATCTTGAAGATGAAGCCGGAGAAGTACGGCTCGGTGGGCGAAATCTCGCCGATGTCGGCCGTGCGGGACAGGGGCGGCGGCGTGATGGACAAGAACGCCTCCAGAAACGGCTCCACGCCGAAGTTGGTGACCGCCGAGCCGAAGAACAGCGGCGTCAGCCGGCCCTCCAGCACGGCCTGCTTGTCAAAGGGATCGCCCGCTACGTCCAGCAGCTCGATTTCCTCGTGCAGGCGGTCGAGATAATGGCGGGCCAGCGCGGCCTCAGCCTCCGGGCCGTCCAGCTTCACGGACCGCTGCTCGGCCATGCTCATGCCGTGATTGCCGCCGGAATAGAGCAGCACGTTCCCGCTCTCGCGCTGGTACACACCCTGAAAGTCGCCGTCCACGCCGATGGGCCAGTTCATCGGGCAGGAGCGGATGCCCAGCACCTGCTCCAGCTCCTCCATGAGCGCAAAGGGGTCCTTGCTGGCGCGGTCCATCTTGTTGACAAAGGTGAAGATGGGGATGTTGCGCAGTCGACAGACCTTGAAGAGCTTGATGGTCTGCTCCTCCACGCCCTTGGCCGCGTCGATGAGCATGACCGCCGCGTCCGCCGCCACCAGCACGCGGTAGGTGTCCTCGCTGAAGTCCTGGTGGCCGGGGGTGTCCAGAATGTTGATGCGATAGCCGTCGTATTCAAACTGCATGGCGCTGGAGGTCACGCTGATGCCGCGCTGTTTTTCAATCTCCATCCAGTCGCTGGTGGCGTGGCGCTCGGCCTTGCGGGCCTTGACGCTGCCGGCCTGACGGATGGCGCCGCCATAGAGCAGCAGCTTTTCGGTCAAAGTGGTCTTGCCTGCGTCCGGGTGGCTGATGATGGCGAACGTGCGCCGCTTGTGAATCTGTTCCAGCGCCTCCGCGCTCAGGGTGGCTTCGCTCATGCGGGTCAAAATCCTCTCTTCCCAGCAATAATACATAGTACAACATCCTATTGTACTATGGATGCAAAAGCGCTGTCAAGAGGCGGAGAACGCGGGCTTTGGCTTTCGGGACAAGATAAGTTGTCTTATCAGGCAAAAGAAAAACCCGCCAGGCGCACTTGGCGCAAAGCGGGTTTTGCGGAAGGCGGAGCCGCGTTACCGGCTGCCCTTGTCGTAGGGGATGCCCTCGGCCTTGGGCGCGCGGCTGCTCTTGGAGGTAAAGGCCAGCACGATCAAGGTGATGAGGTAGGGAAGCAGACGGTAGAAGTTGGTATTGATGCCCAGATCCTTGAGGAAATAGATCTGCTCGCCCGCGCCATTGAGCACGTAGAGGCTGCCGTAGCTGGCGGCGATGCACTTGAACAGGCCGAAGAGAAGCGCCGCGCCCGCCACGCTCAGAGGCTTCCAGTTGCCGAAGATCATGACCGCCAGGGCCAGGAAGCCGAAGCCCGCCACGTCGCCGTTGGAGGTGCAGTTGGTGGTGGTCAGCGCGTACACAAAGCCGCCCATGCCCGCCAGCGCGCCGGAGATGGTCACGCCCGCGTAGCGCATCTTGAATACGTTGATACCCAGGCTGTCGGCGGCCTGCGGGTTTTCGCCGCAGGAGCGCAGCCTGAGGCCGAAGCGCGTGCAGTAGAGGATCACGGACATGATGATGAACACCAGAATGCACACATACGTGGCCAGATAGACCTTGTTGACGAAGGTGTCAAAGAGGAAGCCGACCTCGTCCGTGCGGCCGTAGCCGAACATGCTCTTTTTGAGCATGAACCAGCTGGCGCTGTCGCCGGTGGCCATTTGCAGGGTGTTCTGGTTGGCGATCAGGCGGATGAGGAACAGCACCAGCGCGGGGGCCAGGAGGTTGAGGGCCGTGCCGCCCACGGTCTGGTCCGCGCGCAGGTTGATGGCCGCAAAGGCCAGCAGCAGCGAAAAGATCGCGCCCAGCAGCGCAGATACCGCCATGGTCAGCAGCATGAAGCCCTGCAGGCCTACCCAGTTGTCCGCGGCCTTTACCGCGTCAAACCAGCCCCATTGCTGCACCAGCCTGACAAAGAGCACGCCGATGAACGCGCCGAAGATCATGATGCCCTCCAGCGCCAGGTTGATCACGCCGCTGCGCTCGGCATAAACGCCGGCCAGAGCCACGATCATCAGGGGAACGGCATAGATCAGCGTCTGACGGATCAGAAATACCATGCTGCCGGAGGTGAGGTTTTCAAACAGGGTTTCCATCATGCCTTCAGCGCCTCCTTTCCGTCTGCCTTGGAATCCGTCTGCGTGTTTTGCGGGCCGGGATTTTTAAGCGGGGTGTCGTCCTTGTGGGCTTTGCGGTGGCCCAGAAGCGTCTTGATGAGCAGCGAGAACGCGCTCAGGTACACGATCACGGCGATGATGACATCCGTGATGTATTCGTTGTAGGCGGTCAGGTTGGTCATCTGCAGGCCCGCGATGTCCAGCATGGACATGAACATGCCCGTGAAGATGACGCCGATGGGATGGTTGGCCGCCAGCAGCGCCACGGGAATGCCGTTGAAGCCCGCTGCCGGGAGGCTCTGGTAGGTGGACCAGAAGAACTCGGTGTTGCCGCTGAGATAGTACAGGGAGCCGGCCGCACCTGCCAGCGAGCCCGCGATGGCCATGGAGAGCACGATGTTGCGCTTGTCCTTGATGCCCGCGTAGCGCGCGGCGAAGCGGTTGGAGCCGCAGGCCTTGAGCTGGTAGCCGAAGGTGGTGCGGGTGAGGATGATATAGACGATGATCGCAAGGATGGCCGCGACCACGATGCCGCCGTTGACCTGGGAGTCGTGGAAGATCAAATCCAGACCCAGCTTGGAGGTGGCCACGTTGTTGAAGGTGGTTTTGTAGATGTAGCCGCTCTTGGTGTTTTCCACCACGTTTTTGAGGTTGGAGATATCAAAGACCCAGGTCACCAGGTTGGCGGCGATCCAGTTGGTCATGATGCAGGCCAGCACCTCGTTGATGTTGAGAAGCGATTTGAGCATGCCCGGAATGGCGCCCCACAGGGCGCCCGCCAGCATGCCGCCGAAGAAGGCCAGAAACCAGATGATTTGCGGAGGAACGACGGAGGAGGGGATGGACAGGGCGATAAAGAGGGTGGCCGCCGTGCCCGCCAGGTATTGCCCCGGCGCGCCGATGTTGAACAGGCCCGTCTTGAACGCCACCGCCACGGAAAGGCCCGTGAGAATCAGCGGTGTGGCGCGGAAGAGCATGTTGCCCACGCTGGCGGGGTTGAAGCCAAAGGTGAGCGCGCCCGACGCGTCGCGGCCAGTGGCGAACAGGCCGCCGAAGATGAGGCGCACGCCGTCCCACACGCTTTTCAGGCCCAGCGTGGGATTACATAGGCCCACGATCAGGATGATCACGCTGCCCGCGACCAGGCCCGCCAGAATCGACAGCACCGATGCCATGACCGATCGTGTGGCGTCCTGATGCCAGAGCTTGAGTAACCGGTTTTTCATGCCTCAGTCACCTCCTGCCGCTTTGCGCCGGCCATATAGAGGCCCAGCTCCTCGACGGTCGTCTGCTTGGGATCAAACTGACCCACGATCTGACCTTCGTACATGACCAAAATGCGGTCGGAGAGGTTCATGACCTCGTCCAGCTCCAGACTGACCAGCAGCACGGCCTTGCCCTCGTCGCGCTGCTTGACCAGCTCGCCGTGGATATACTCGATGGCGCCCACGTCCAGGCCGCGCGTGGGCTGGACCGCTACGATGAGCGGCTTGTCGCGGTCGATTTCACGGGCCACGATGGCCTTCTGCTGATTGCCGCCGGACATGCTGCGCGCAATCGTGAGCGGTCCCTGGCCGGAACGCACGTCGTACTGCGCAATGAGCTTGTCAGCGTATTTCCGGGTTTCGTCAAAGCGGATAAAGCCATGATTTTGGAACTGCGGCTCCTGAAAGCGCTGCAAAACCAGGTTCTGCTCCAGCGTGAAATCCAGGATCAGGCCGTGCTTGTGGCGGTCCTCGGGAATATGGCTCATGCCGGCCTTGCTGCGGTCCTGAATGGCGGCGTGGGTGATGTCGTGCCCACAGAGGGTGATCTTGCCGCCGGAGGGTTTCTCCAGGCCGGTCAGGGCATAGACCAGATCGGTCTGGCCGTTGCCGTCAATGCCCGCGATGCATACGATCTCGCCCGCGCGGGCGGTGAAGGAAACATCCTTCACGGCATCGCGCTTGTACAGGCGCGAGGGCACGCTCAAATGCTCCACGGTCAGCACGGGTTCGGCGGGCTTGGCCGGGTCCTTCTCCACCACCAGCTGCACGGGACGGCCCACCATCATGCGGCTGAGCTCCTCCTGCGTGGTGGCGGCGGTGTCCACGGTGCCCACGTAGCGGCCCTTGCGCAGCACCGTTACGCGGTCGGACACCTCCATGATTTCGTTGAGCTTGTGGGAGATGAACAGGATGCTCTTGCCTTCCTTGGTCAGCCCCCGCATGATCTCCATCAGCTCTTCGATTTCCTGCGGGGTGAGCACGGCGGTAGGCTCGTCAAAGATGAGCACCTCGTTGTCGCGGTAGAGCATTTTGAGAATCTCCACGCGCTGCTGCATGCCCACGGTGATGTCCTCGATTTTGGCGTCCAGATCCACCTTGAGGCCATAGCGCTCGCTGAGGGAAAGCACCTTTTCACGGGCCGCCTTGCGGCTCAGAAAGCCAAAATGGGTATCCTCCGCGCCCAGGATGATGTTGTCCAGCACGGTGAAGACGTCGATCAGCTTAAAATGCTGATGCACCATGCCGATGTGCAGGGCTGTGGCATCGTTGGGATCGTTGATCTGGACCTCTTTGCCATCCTTTTTGATGACGCCCTCGTCCGGCTGGTAGAGGCCGAAGAGCACGCTCATCAACGTGGATTTGCCGGCGCCGTTTTCGCCAAGCAACGCGTGAATTTCTCCCCTGCGCAGCTGAAGCGTAATGTCGTCGTTGGCTTTGATCCCGGGAAATTCCTTGGTGATGTGGAGCATTTCGATAACGTATTCCGGCGCGTTATCCAACCGCGTCCACCTCCCTTTCTGCTTGTTTCGACGGAACGATGTTTGATCGACATAGTAACATTATATCGGTTTAGCGCATAAATTGCAAGGAAAAGGAAGGTGTGCGGCGCAGAAAGATGCGCCCCGGAGACACAAAAAAACCGGGAGGAGAAAGCTCCCCTCCCGGCGGCAGGTTCAGGATTATTCGTAGATGATTTCGACGTTCTCCAGGCCGGCGTTGACGATGGCGTCAGCCTCCAGCACGGTGTCGTCGATGACCACGGTGCCGTCCTTGATAGAGGCCAGCAGCGCTTCATACTCCTCGATGGTGTAGCTCTCCAGAGACCAAGTGTCGGTGGGCAGACCCACGGCGTCGTCATTGGCGCCCAGGCTGGTGGCGATGTTGCCGACCTCGTCCCACTCACCGGCGTAGAACTTGCCGATGGCCCAGGAGGTCGCGTTGACCAGGCCCTTGAGGGCGGAGGTCACAACGGTCTCGGACTCGTAGCTCTGGTCCACGTCCACGCCCACGACGAACAGGTCGTTGGCGGAGGCAGCGGAAACGATGGAGGAGAACATGGAGCCGCCACAGGCGAAGATGATCTCGGTGCCGTTCTCATACCAGCCCTGCGCCATGGTCTGAAGTTCGGGGGAAGCGCTGAAGCTGGCGCCGTACTGCCAGGAGTACTTGAGCTCCACGGTGATGCCCATTTCCTTGGCGGCCGCGCTCACGCCCTGGGCGAAGCCGTAGCCGTAACGGCAGCAAGCCGGGTTGGTGCCGCCGCCGCCGCCCATGAAGCCGATCTTGGTGAAGCCGTCCTTGACGATGGCATAGCCGGCCAGGTAGCCGCTCTGCTCTTCCTTGAAGGCGATGGGGGCGACGTTCTCAAGGTCGATGGGATAGCCGTCGATGAAGACGAACTTGGTGTCGGGATAGGTTTCAGCGGCCTTGCGCAGCGCAGCCTCCTGCAGGAAGCCGGCGCACACGACGACCTTCGCGCCGCCCTCGCAGGCAGCCTTCATGGCGTCATAGCGGTCATCGTCAGTCGCCTGATCGCCGTTGGCGGGCTGATAGTACTTGTAGGTCAGGCCATTGGCAGCGGCATAGGACTTCACGCCGTTCCAGGTGCCCTGGTTGAAGGACTTGTCCTTGAGCTGGCCAACGTCGGTGACGAACGCAAGCTCGTACTTGCCGTCCTCGGCGACGATCTCATCGGGGATGTCGTCGGGATTGACAGACTCGGCAATCGCGGTGAACGCGAAGAGGACCAGGGTCAGGGCCAGAAGCATCGACAGAAACTTCTTCACTTGATTCTTCCTCCTATTATGGGTTTTTGGGTTCGGTTTTTTCGCAACCGGATCAGCAGAATCAGTATACCATGATTGTGACAATTATTCAAGCAAGGCAATGTGCGGGAGGAAAATATTTCGAGCTATTTCGTGCCGCCCGCCAAAAGCCCGCTGGCCGTGGCGAACATCAGGTTGAAGCCGCCGCAGGCGCCGTCCACGTCCAGCACCTCGCCGGCCGCGTACAGACCGGGGCACAGGCGGCTTTGCAGGGTTGCGGGGTCGAAGCCGTCCGTCGCGACGCCGCCCACGGTAACCTGTGCGGCGTCGAAATCCCGCGTGCCCGTCACCGGCATGCCATAATCCGTTAACGTCCGCGCCAGCGCCCGCATGGCGTGAGGCTGATCCGCGGAAAGCGCCGCCAGAGGCCAATCGGGCTGCAGCCCGGCGGCATGCAGCAGCGCGTCGTTCAGCGCGCGCGGCGCGGCGCCGGTCAGCAGTTCGCCGAGGGTACAGCCGTCCCGGGACTTTGCGCGCAGGCGCAGCAGGCGCTCCGCTTCCGCCTGCGCCTCCGGGCCGGAGGCCTGCGCGGCGCGCGGTCCCAGCACGGCCTCGCGCAGGTCCATATGCAGGGAGCAGCCCGGCCGCCACCACCGCGCCAGCTGCATGGCCGCGATGCCGCTGATGCCGTCCTGCGCAAACAGCGCCTCGCCCCGGCTTTGCGCCAGACAGACGCCCTGTGCGTCCAGAAGGCGCAGCGACGCGCGCGCCCGCTGACCCGCCAGCGCGCGCAGCGGCCTGGGGTCGGCCAGCAGCGCACAAAGGGCGGGGCGGACGGGAATCAGCCTGTGCCCGAAGGCGGTAAGGAGGCCATAGGCGCTGCCGTCCGTGCCGTGCGAAGGCGCGGCGGCCCCGCCCGCCGCCACGATGACGCGGTCGCCCCGCCAATGCGCGGGGGTTTCTTCCGCCAGCGCGCCGGGCCGGGTTTTGCCGCTTTTTTTGGATACGTCGGGCAGGTACCGGCAGACCGTTCCCTGCGCCTCAAAGCCGCCGCCGGGCAGGCGGTCAAGCGCCGTGACACGGGCATTTGGGATGATGTCCACGCCCAGCCTGCGCGCGGCCAGCAGCAGCGCGTCCACGGCCGTGGAGGCCAGAAGCGAGGCCGGATACATCCGTCCCTCCTCCTCCAGGCGGAGGGGGACGCCGAGCTCCTCCCAGAAGGCCGCCAGCCGCTCGTAGGGCATGCAGGCCAGCACCTGCGCGGCAAAGTCCGCCCCGCCGGGATAGTCCGGCGCGCCCGCGTTGAGCAGATTGCCCCGGCCGTTGCCCGTCACCCCCAGCTTTTTGAGCGGCCGGCGCCCGCGCTCCAGCACCGTGACGGCCTGGCCGGCCCGGGCGGCGGCGATGGCGGCCGCCATGCCCGCCGCTCCGCCGCCGATAATCAGGGTATGCATCATAGCCGCCTCATTTCGTCAATCAGGCGCTGTTCGTTGTAAAGCGCCTCCAGCATGGATACGTTCCGGATCAGCGCATCGCCCGCCCTGGCGACGGCGGCGACGAACGCCTGATCCATCGCGCGCAGCCCGCCCTGCTCCAAAAGCGGGCACACGCACCATGCGCGCGGGTCCGGCTCCGCCACGCAATGCGCCTGATCGCCCAGCGCGTCGGACTGCACGCGGATGCGCAGCGGAAAGATGCGGCAGGCCAGCGGCCGATGCTCGCGCGTGCAGGTTCCCTCGCACACCAGGCGCTTGCCGCCCTTGAAGAGCGTGTCGTCGTCCACGAGGCGGAAGGGGAAGCCTTCGATGGGCCGGCGATAGCGGCTTTCCTCAAAGGGAAACAGCAGCATGCCGTTGAGGCCCGTCTCGTCGGGCTGGCAGCAGGCGGCTGCGCACAGACGGCCGCAGTCCCGTTTGAGCGGGGTCAGATCCCCCAGCGCCGCGCACGCGGCCTCCAGCGTCCGCACGGCGGGCCGCCGGGCCAGCAGCCTCATGATGATTGCCATAAATCCTCTCTCCCCTCGCTGTTTGTCTGAAAGGACGCAAGGCCAGTATACAGAAATCGCAGCCGGCGCGCAACCCTGTGCCGCCTCCCGTTTTTTCCATGCTTGACGGGCGCGCGCCGATGCGGTATCATGGCCGTGTCGCTTCATTTACGGAAAGGAAGGGAACGCATGCGCAACAAGAATATCTGGATCGGAATCGCGCTGGTAGCGGCCATCGCTGTGGTAGCTGTGCTGGCCGCCGTGCTGCCCGCGCGCGTCGCCACCCCGGCGGCGGATGCGCCCACGCTGGGGCCTGATGTATTCGCCGAATCCACCGCCACAGCCCAGCCCGCCGCGGAGCCAACGGCCACGGCGGAACCCGCGACGGAGGCCACCGCCTCGGCGGAGCCTGCGACCGAACCCACCGCGGCGGGAGAGACTGCCGCTACCGGCGCGCCTGACGCGGCGGAGGAAACAGCGCCTGTTACGGTCACGTCCCCTTCTGGTGAAACCACGACGCCAGTGCCCGAGGACAGCGATGCGCCTCAGGCGACCATTGATCCGGCCTCCATCAAGGCATGGCTGCTGGTTACGGCTGGCGGCACCACCTACCAGCCCATACCCCTGATCGAAGAGGGGGAATACTCCGTCATTCAGGAGGAAACCGGGGCGAAGAACGTCATCCATGTGACCCCGGAAAGCGTGGATATGAAAAGCTCCACCTGCGAAAATCAGGACTGTGTCAAGCAGGGCGTGGTTTCACTGGACAACAGGGAGAACCGTCTCCTGGGCAACATGATCATCTGTCTGCCCAACCAGGTATCGCTGGAGCTGTACACCACGGAGGAACTGATTCAGATGCTGTCCGGAAACTGACAGGAGCGTACAGATGAGCAGAAAAAAACAAACCCTGCGGGAACGTACCCAGTGGGTGGCGCTGTGCGGGCTGCTGGTGGCCCTGATGCTGGTGCTGGGATTTGTCGAGAGTCTGATGCCGGTGGCGGCGGGTGTGCCGGGGATCAAGCTGGGCCTGAGCAACGGCGTGCTGATCTTTGCGGTCTACATGCTCAATATCCCTACGGCGTTTGTGCTGATGGTGCTCAAGGTGGTGCTTTCCGGGCTTTTGTTCGGAGGGGTGAACGCCATGATGTATGCCTTTGCCGGCGGACTGGTGAGCATGGTGTTTATGACGCTGCTCAGCCGTGTGCGCGGGATTCATCCCGTGATGGTGAGCATGGTGGGCGGCGTGGCCCATAACGTGGGCCAGGTGGCCCTGGCCATGGTGATTTTGAGCACCCCAAGCCTGATGTACTATATGGCGGTGCTGATGGTGGCGGGCCTGATCACAGGGGCGGTCACCGGCGTGGCGGCCAATCTGGTGATGAAGCACCTGCAAAAGATTCGCAGATAGCGCGGGAAAGCGCCCCGGCGGCAACGGCAGCCGCCGGGGCGCTTCTTTATGGAACGCGCGGCTTTGCGCGGGAAGGAACGCCCACGGACGAGGAAGTGTGCGGAGCCGCCCCGCCGCCCCCCCCCCGCAAAAAGCGGCTCCCCGGCGGCCGTTGGCTGCCGGGGAGCGAACTTGACGCCGTGGGAGCGGATCAGGCGGCCGGCGCTTCCGTAGCTTCGGGAGCGGCGGTTTCCTCCGCGGCGGTGGTATCGGTGGTGGTCGTGCCCTCAAGCTCCGCGATGCTGGGGGTTACGCCGGTGTAGCTGATGTCGGCTTCCGCCAGCCAGGATTCCAGGGTGGAGGCATACAGCTCGTTCTGCTTGCTGGCCAGCAGGCTCTGCCGCTTGGCTTCACGCTGCTCGTCGGTCATGGGGATGGGGCCGCCTTCCACATCGCCGATGTACTTGACGATGTGCACGCCATAGCTGCTCAGGTAGGGAGCGGAGACGCCGCCCACGCTGTCGATGCTCATGGCAGCCTCGACGAACTCGGGCACATAGCCGGTCGAAGCGCTGCACACCTCATAGCCGCTGGTCATATAGGGCTCGGTGGTCATGCCGCCGTCGGTGGGGGTACCGTCCTCGTTGACGCCGTAGGTGGCGATCAGCTCGTCGAAATCCGCGCCGTCGGCGATCTTCTGGTTGATTTCGTCGATGGTGTCCGCCAGGGAATCGAAGATGGCGGCCTTGGCCTCGTTCACCTGCTCCTCGGTCACGGGTTCGGGCGTGGCGGTGGGCTCGGCGGTCGCTTCGGCATCGGCGGCGGTATCGGTGGTGTCAGCCGCCTCATCGGCGCTCTCCTCGGCCGCCTGGGCAGCCTCCTGCTGCTCCTCCCAACGGGCCTGGAGATCGGTGTAGGTGGTCATAAGCTCGGAATCCACAGGCAGCAGAATGTGCTTGACCGCGCGGAAGCCGTCGGGCTTGTACCAGGCATGGTCCAGGTTGCTGCTGGTGCCGTAGAGGGCGGCATACATGGCCATCTGGTCCACATAGCTGTTGTAGGCCTCATAGGCGGCGATGTCGTTTTCGTAGAGCTCCTTGTCGGCCGCAACCAGCGACTGGTAGAGGTCCTCCACTTCCTGATCGGTCACCGTGGCGTCCTGCACCATGATGTCGGCGAGTTTGTTGATGATAGTATAGCGCTTATAGTCCTCCCGCAGGCTTTCCAGGGTATAGCCCTGATCCTTATAGTAGTTGGCGGCTTCCTCCTGCGCGGCGGCCTTTTCCTCTTCGCTGCTCTCCTCGGTCAGGTCGGGATAGAAGTAGGCCTGATAATCCGCCAGGGCGGTTTCCCAGTTGGCGTCGGCATCGGCCTCGAGGGTGGCGATTTCCTCGTCCGTCAGCTCACCGACGCCGAATTCATCGGCCTTCTGCTCCATCAGCGCCTCAGTGAGCCGGTTTTCCAGCGCCACGGCGCGGAACAGGTCCACATTGGCCTGCTGGGTCAGGTCGTAGGCGCTGCCGTACTGCGCAACCAGGCTGGAATACAGGCTCTTGACATCGTCCCAGCTTACGTCTTCGCCGTTGATGGTGGCCAGCACGTCGGTGTCGTTGAGTTCGGTGACAGCCGTGGCGGTGTCGGTCGCAGCGGCCGCATCCTCGGCCAGGGCGGCGGTTCCCCACAGCATGCACAGGCACAGAAGCAGGGCGATGGTTTTCCTGAGTTTGGTCATTTTTGCAACGTTCCTTTCCAAAACGGGATTATCAAAGGGGGCAGATCCACGGACACACCGCCCTTGCGGGCGGACGCCCGGCGGTTTGATATCCAAGCCATTATGACACACCGCCGGTTTTTCCGCAAGGGTTTTGGGGTCGAAAGGCAGAATGTTACAGACTATTCACATGTTTTTCACACTTTTTGCTTGACATGGAGGAGGAGCGCATGCGGGTCGTCATTGAAAAGCGGGCGAGAAGGCTGACGGTTCTGGATGGGGAACGGGAGGTCTTTCGCTGCCGGGCAGGGCTGGGACGCGTGCCGGAGGGCGCCAAGCAGCGCGAAGGGGACGGGCGCACGCCGGAGGGCGTCTATGCCGTCTGCCTGGTCAAGGAACGGGGGAAATACGGGCGAAGCCTGGGGCTGTCCTACCCCGGCGTTGAGGACGCGCGGGCGGCGCTTTTACGCGGGGAGATTGACCGTGCGACATGCCTGGCCGTGGAGCGAGCGCACCGCGAGGGCAGGCGGCCCCCTTGGGGTTCGCCCCTGGGCGGGGAGATCTATATCCACGAGGGCGGGAGCCGGAGCGACTGGACCCAGGGGTGCATCGCGCTGGACGCTTCGGACATGGACCGGCTTTTTCCCCTGCGGGACAAGCTGGAAGCCGTGGAGATCCGGCCCTAGCAAGTTGCATTCCGCCGGGCCATCTGCTATACTACGCGTAGTCCGGGCCGCGCAGAGCGCGGCTCTTTTGAAGGAGGATGTGCGGCATGAGCGCGGCGTGGCGCACCCGGATTTTGAGCCTGGCGGGGCGCATCATCTTGGAAAACGGCGGCGAAACCTATCGTGCCGAGGGCACGGTAACGCGCATGGCGCATGCGCTGGGCATGACGGAGGTGGATGTGTTCGGCATTCCCAGCGGCCTGTTCATCTCCTATACGGATGAGTGCGGCGAGCGCGAAACCTCGGTATGCCGGATTTTTCTCCACGGCACACACCTGGCGAGGGTGGACCGGGTCAACCAGATCAGCCGACAGCTGGCCGAAGGCAGCCTCGCGCCGGAGGCGGTGATGGACGCGCTGCGGGAGGCGGCGCGCCTGGGCGAGGACATGGCCGTGTGGTACGCGCCGACCGTAGCCTTTCTCACGGCGGCCGGGTTTGCCGTGATGTTCGCCGGAGGCTGGGTGGACATGGTGGTGGGCGGGATCTGTGCGGCGCTGACGCTGCTGGTGCCCCGCCTGCTGGGGCGGCGGGACGCGAGCGGTATGAGCAGCGTGCTGCTGGGCGGCGTGCTGTGTGCGCTGATTCCGCTGGTGTTCCATGCGCTGACCGGGCTTGGCGTGGTGGAGGCGATGATCGCCAGCGCCATCATGCCCCTGGTGCCGGGACTTAGCATGACCAACGCCGTGCAGGACATCCTGCGGGGCGACATGGTTTCCGGCGTGACGCACGCAGCGCGCGCGGTGATGATTGCGGCGCTGCTGGCGGGCGGCGCGCTGATCGGCACGCACATGAGCAACTGGATGGGGCTGGAGGGTTCGGCGCTGACGAGCCCGGCGGCCATGCCCTTTGACCTGCGCACCGCGGGCGTGCTGCTGGCAAGCAGCCTGCTGGCGGGCGGCGGCTTCGGGGCGCTGCTCTACGCGCCGCGCAAGGCCATTCTCTGGGGCGGCCTGCTGGGGTCCGTGGGCTATCTGTGCTACTGGACGGCGATGCACCTCGGCGCCGCCGAAACCGCCGCCATGTTTATGGGTGCGCTGGTGGCGGCGCTGGGGGCGCAGATCGCCGCGCGCCGGCTGAAGATGATCGCGACGGTATTTGTGACCATCGCCATCCTGCCGCTGGTGCCGGGCGTGGGGCTCTACCGCGCCATGAGCGCCCTGGCCACGGGGGAGATGACCGCGGGCGCCTCCATCGCCGCGCATACCATGGCGCTGATTGTGATGATCGCGCTGGGCATCGGCCTGGGTACGGCGCTGGTGGGCGCGGACCGGGGCGTGAAACACGGATGAGGAGAATGCAAACCATGACGCATACGCTGGAAAAACCCTCCGCCACAAGCGCGGGGCTGATGAACGCCTCCATGCTGGTGTATCTGTTCTGGCTGCTGCTGCCCGCGGTGCAGACCACGGGGCACGCCGTTACGGGCGCAGCCGCGGTGGCGCTGTTTGGCGCGGGCGTGCTGCTGGACGGGACGTGGCTCAGGGCGCATGGCTGGCGCACCTTGCTGCGCGCGGCGTGTGCCGCGCTGATGCCGGTGATCCTGCGCGTCTTTCTGGCGCGCGGCGGGGAAAACGGCGCAGGCTTCTATGTGCAGCAGGCCATGTTCTGGTTTCCGGTGGTCTTTGCGGGCTATGCGCGCGAGCGGGGCGACAGCCGCCTGTGGCGCTGGATTCGCCCGCTGCTGCTGGCCGTGGTTACGGTGACGACGCTCACCACCATCGGCTGGCTGATTCAGGGCATGCTGCGCGGCGGGCGCGTATATGCCTATTCCCGCTCGCTTGGCTACGGGGCCGGGGGCGAGGCGCAGGAGGCCTACCTCAAGGAGCTGATGCTGCGCAACATCGGAGGCTATGACTTCGTCTATGCCACGGTGGCAGCGCTGCCGCTGACATGCCTGGGCATCCAGCGCAGCGGCGGCTGGCGGCGGGGAGCCTTCTGCGCGCTGCTGGCGGCACAGGCAATCATGGTGGCGCTGTCGCAGTACACCTATGCCATGCTGTTTGCGGCGGCCATCCTGGTGGTGGAAGGCCTTGCGCTGGCAGTACGCGCCGCCTCGCGCGGACGCGTGGGGCTGGGCGCATCGCTCCTGTGGGGAGCGCTGCCGCTGGCGGTGGTCTTTCTGCTGCGTGTACCGCTGACCGCATTGGCCGCCAATATCTGCGAGGGGCTGGGACTGAGCAATTTCGCCTTCAGCTTCCGGCAGCTGCTACTGGCGCTGGAAGGGGGCGCGACCAGCGCGGACTCCCGCCTGGCGTACTATCTGACGGCGCTGGAGGGCTTTTTCCGCTCGCCGCTCACGGGCAGCCTGCTGGGCGGCGAAAAGCTGCTCAGCCAGCACAGCGACATTCTGGACGCTTTGAGCGGCACGGGAGTACTGGGCACGACGCTGATGGGCGGCATGCTGTGGCTGATGGGACGCGGAGCGTTTCGCGGCCTGAAAAAAAGCCCCGCCAGGGGTCATCTGATCCTGACGGGGGTTGCCGTGGGCGCTACCGCGCTGCTGGGTACGGTGGTCTACAGCCGGGATATCGCGGCTGTGGCGATGATGGGCGCGCTGTTGGTGCTGGAAGGCGGAGCGGCACAGGCGTGAGGCCGTCACCGGTCCGTTTCTCCGGGCGTGTCGCTTCCGGCGGGGCAAATCTCGCGCACGGTGAGCACGCCGTCCTCCGCGGTAAAGCGCACGTCCAGGCCGGCGAAAAGCAGGCCGTAGACGCGGCCCGGCTCGTGCTGGTAGCCGGGACGGGGGTCCTGTGCCAGCGTATCGAGAAGGGCCTGCCGCCGCTCCGGGGGGACGGGCAAAAGCACGCCGGCATCAGCCCGCACCTCAAGAGTGGCAAGCGGGGCGGGCGCGAAGCCGCCCAGCGCATCGGGGTGGCTGTCGGTATAGGGCAGATAAGGCTTGATATCCAGAATCGGGGTGCCGTCCATGAGGTCGGCGCCGCATACGTGCAAAACGGGCCCCAGAACGGGGTCCGTTTCGATTCGCTCCAGCCGCACGGAGGACAGGCCGATGGCGTTGGGCCGAAACGGCGACCGCGTGGCAAACACGCCCATGCGGCGGTTGCCACCCAGCTTCGGCGGCCGCACCGTGGGCGACCAGTCCCTGCCCATGCACTGGGAAAACTGCCAGATCAGCCACAGATGGCTGAAGCCCTCCAGCCCCCGAAGGGCGTCAGGATTGCGGTATTCGGGCTCGAACACCACGCGCGCCGTCAGGCTGTCCACCAGCCCGCTCTGGCGCGGAATGCCGAATTTCGTGCCAAAATCGCTGCGGATGCGCGCGATGATACGAACCGTCATGCACTCGCTCATGGCTGCGCGTCCTCTTCGCTCGTGTCCAGCAGCTCCACCAGCGACAGGCTGCGGATGTGCCACTGGTTGTTTTCCTTGACCAGGGTGGCGCTATAGCGCCCGCCCTGCCACTTGGGAGGCGATTCGTACCCGTCGCCGTACAGCGCGCGCGCGGCTTCCGCGTAGTCGCCGTTCACCCGTCCGTCAATGCGGGGAATGGTTTCGATAAACTCTACACGGGCCGTGCTCTCCCACGGCCAGCACCACATCCAGGTCATCTCCAGCCGGTGGTCGATGCCGCGTATGGTGTAATAGGTGTACGGGCTGCGCCCGTCGATGGCCAGCAGCAGGTTTTCATCCCGCTGCAGGTAGCTGCCCTGGAAAAATTTCGTCAGCTCCGAGGGCGATTCCCCCATCATGATCACCTGGGCTCGCTTGGCCATGCCGTCCTTGAGCACGATGTAAATGTTGGAGGCGTTCATGGCATAGTAAAACGTGACCGTAAACAGCCCCAGCAGCACCGTGATCAGCAGCAGCCTTCCTGCCAGATACCAGATAAACCGGCGCAGCTTGCGCATGCGGCAGGCCTCCTCCCTTTCAAAAGCGTGCCACCATTATAGCAAAGCGCGGGCGTTTTCGCAATCGAGGGAAAGGGTTGGCATTGTAAAACCGGGTTGCGCAAAGCGCGAAGGAGTGGTATCATGCCGGTGACGAAAGTCAGGGGAGGGACCTTGCGAATGCGCAAACGCTATGAAACGGTCATTTATGACCTGGATGGAACGCTGCTTAACACGCTGGAGGACCTGGCCAACGCGGTGAATCACGCCATGCGGGAAAGCGGCTATCCTGAACGCACGCTCGAAGAGGTGTGCCGCTTTGTGGGCAACGGCGTGGGACAGCTGATTCACCGTGCGCTGCCGGCCTCGGCCGATGGCGATGAGGAGGCTTTCCAGGAAACCCTGCAGGCGTTCAAGAGCTATTATGCGCGCCATAACAACGACACCACCGTGCCCTATGACGGAATCGAGGCGCTGCTGGACCGCCTGCATGAAGCGGGCATTCGGCAGGCCATTGTTTCCAACAAGAACGATCCCAATGTCAAGGCGCTGACGCGCGACTATTTCAGCCGCTGGATTCCGCTGGCGGTGGGGGAGCAGGAAGGCGTGCGGCGCAAGCCCGCGCCGGATACGGTCCTCAAGGTGATGCAGGAATGGGGCTGCAAGCCCTCCGAAGTGCTCTATGTGGGCGACAGCGACGTGGATGTGGAAACCGCCCGCAACGCCGGAGTGGATTGCGCGGCGGTCTGCTGGGGGTTCCGCACGGAGGACGAGCTGCGCGCCGCGGGCGCCACGGTGCTGTTCCACACCCCCAAACAGCTGGGGGATTACATTTTGGGCGCCACATCTAAAAAACAATAAAAAACGAAGAAAAAAGTTGATTTCGTTAGCATTGACCGCTTTTTCGGAAGCGGTCAATGCTATTTTTGATCTTCTTTGACTATTGAATGCGGTTTTTCAAAATTGACTATCTTTGACCATTCAGGTATACTAACAGCGTGGTCAGGAGGAAAGGACCACGGGGATAACCCCGGAAGCCTCCGGGCCATGGAAAAAAACCCGTTTGTAACACCGAGCGGCAAGTGCCGCATTTGTAAGGAGGATGCTTTATGTATACAATCGTTCCGTTCCGTCGTGCTTTTGATTCTGCTTTTGCCCCGCTGTTCAACGACCACTTTATGCGTGAATTCTTTGACGCCAGCAACGCGCCGGAAATGCGCGTGGATGTGCGTGAAAAGGATGACGCCTTCCTGCTGGAAGCCGACCTGCCCGGCGTAAAGAAGGAGGACATCAGCCTTGACGTCAACGACGGCGTGCTGACCATCAGCGCCGATATCAACCAGGAGAAGAAGGAGACCAACAAGGAAGGCTATGTGTGCAGCGAGCGCCGCTGCGGCCATGTGGAGCGTTCCTTCAACCTGGAGGGCATCGACGTGAACGCCATCAAGGCCGATTACCGCCATGGCGTGCTGATGGTGCGCCTGCCCAAGGAAAAGGCGCAGGAGAAGAAGAACGGCTTCAAGATTGCCATTGGCGACGAGGTGAACAAGCTCTCCGACGGCGAGTAAGCCGGAGCAAAAAGATTAAGAAGGGGACGCCGGATGATTCCGGCGCCCCCTTCAGACTGTCAAATAACCCATTTGGGGAGGTTTGGAGGACCCGCAGGTCCTCCAA
>CHCFC05602__coassemble_183_pt1 | contig 39759 bp, 44 predicted proteins | sample CHCFC05602__metabat2_high_PE_021 | metagenome-assembled genome bin CHCFC05602
TCTTAAGCTTCTGGCGGAAAAGGCCGCCGCAGGCGGACTTTTTCGACAAGCTGAGCAAGACGCCTCCGCCCGGATGGTGCGGAGGCGTCTTGCTGTTTACCGGGCGCTGGTTTCATCGTCCGTCGCCAGGGGAAAGGTCAGGGTTATCACGGTGCCGCGGCCCACCTCGCTGTCCAGCTCAATGCGGGCATGATGATATTCCGCGCCGTGTTTGACGATGGACAGGCCCAGACCCGTGCCGCCCGTCTGCTTGGAGCGGCTGCCGTCCACGCGGTAGAAGCGCTCGAACACCTTGTCGAGGTGCTCCTGCGGGATGCCGATGCCCGTATCCGTCACGCGCACGCGCGCGCCGTCCGCAAGGCAGTTCACCTCTACCTTCACCTCGCCGTTCAGGCGGTTGTATTTGACGCCGTTTTCGATCACGTTGCGCAGCATCTCATCCAGCAACGTGGGGTCGGCGTTGATCCAGGCGCTTTCACCCGCGAGGCTCACGCTCACGTTTCTCTCCGCGGCGGTTTCGGCATTTTCCTCCACGGCCGTACGGGCGGCCTCCAGCAGGTCCACCCTGCGCAGGCATCCCGCGGCAAAGCCCTCGTCCAGCTTGCTCAGGTGCATGATGTCCTCGATCAGCTTGAGCAGGCGGCGGCTTTCGTTGTAGATCTTGCGGGCGAATACCGGAATGTCGGCAGGCTCGGTCATGCCGCTCTGCATCAGCTCCGCATACCCGGAGATGGTGGTCAGCGGCGTGCGCAGCTCATGGCTCACGTTGGCGGTGAAGCGCTTGCGCGCCGCCTCGGAGGCGTTTCGCTCGGTCACGTCCTGCAACAGCAGCACCAGGCCTTCGTTGTGGCGCACCGTGCTGGCCGTGAGCAGGTATTCGCGCCCGCCCGCACTCATGTCCGCATGTGCGCCGCCTTCCGCAATGGCCTTTTCCACCGTGTCCAGCAGCGTCTGCGACCGGTTGTAGCGGGAAAGCGGCGTCTTTCCGTCAGCCGGCAGCTCCGTGTGCAAAATGGCACGGGCGCTGTCGTTCATCAGCAGCACATGGCGGTGCGCATCCAGAATGAGCAGTCCCTCGTTCATATGGCCGATGATGGTTTCCAGTTCCCCGCGCCGGGCGGCGATTTCCCTCATCTGCATATCCAGCCGCCGGTTTTGCTCGGCCATGCGCCGCAGCATGGGCGACAGTTCGTCATACACGCGGTTTTCCAGCGGATTTTCCAGGTTAATTTCGTTGATGGGCCTCACCAGCGACCGTGTCCAGATCCGGGAAAGCACGGCAGCCACGATCAGCACCGCCGCGATGCCCGCCGCCAGCGCCCAGCCCATGCGCCACAGCGAGCCGGCCAGGCTGCTCTGTGTGGCGGACAGGCGCAGGTAGCTACCGTCCCACAGCTTTTGCGCGCAGTAGAGCTGCTCTTCCAGGAGCGTTTGCGAAAAGCGTTTGGAAAATCCGGTGCCCGTTTCGCTCGCCTGCACGATTTCCTCGCGGCCGAGGTGGTTTTCCATGCCCGCGGCATTGCTCTGGTTGTCGTAGCGCACCGTGCCGTCCGGCGCGATCCACGTCAGGCGGTTGGGCATGTGAAGCGCCTTGAGCGCGGCTTCCTCGGCGTCCTGGTCCGCGGCCTGCTTAAGCAGCGTGGACAGCATGTCCAGCTCCTGCCAGAGCTGCCCTTCCAGCTGCTCGCCGGACCAGTGGTAATACACCGCCGTTGACAACAGGCCGATCACCAGCGCGGTGGCCAGCGTAAGCAGCAGCGCGCCTCTAAAGATTCTCTTCTGCATCCCCGTCCTCCAATCGGTAGCCCACGCCGCGCACCGTTTGCAGGTAGCGGCTGGCCTGACCCAGCTTTACACGCAGGGTGCGCATATGCACATCCACGGTGCGGGTGTCTCCGGGATAGTCAACGCCCCATACCGCATCCAGCAGGCGCTCGCGCGTAAGCGCAATGCCCCGGTTGAGCAGCAGGTAGCGCAGCAATTCAAATTCCATATGGGTCAAAGTCACGTCGTGTCCCTTGACAAAGACCCGGTGGCGCGCCACGTCCATGCGCAAGTCGCCAACGGCGAGCTCAGCCTGCGGCTGCTCGTCCCTGGCGCGGCGAAGCACCGCCCGCACGCGGCTGAGCAGTTCCATCACGCCGAAGGGTTTTACGATGTAATCGTCCGCGCCGCCATCCAGGCCCTGCACCTTGTCCATTTCCTCCCCGCGCGCCGTGACCATGATCACCGGCAGGCGGCGCGTGCGGGTGTCCTGCCGGAGCCGGGCCAGCAGGCGATTGCCGTCCTCGCCGGGCAGCATCACATCCAGCAGCACCAGCTGCGGCAACTGAGCGCGCACAGCCTCCAGGAAGGACTGCCCCTCCTCAAAGCCGCGCGCCTCAAAGCCCGCCTGCCCCAGCGCGTAGCACTCCAGCTCGCGGATGCCCGGATCGTCCTCTACGACGTAGATCATTGAAGCTCTTCTCCCTTATAGGAACCGGTTACGGAGAATTCCACCCATTCCCCGATGTTGACGGCGTGGTCTCCGATGCGTTCAAAATATTTGGCGATCATCAGAATATCCAGCGCCTGCTGGCCCCTGGACGCATTGTGCGTGAGGAACGCAATCAGCTCGGCCTTCACGCGCATGAACAGATCGTCCACCACGTCGTCGGCCGCCATGACCGCCCGTGCCAAGTGTACATCACTGGCAACGTATGCGTCAATGACCTTGTGGACCATATCGACGGTCTCGCGCGCCATATCGCGCATCAGGCCGGGATTGTCCAGGCCCTCCATACCGTCCATGACGGTGACAATTTCGCAGATATCGGCCGCCTGATCGCCCACGCGCTCCATGTCCGTGATCATTTTCAGCGCGGAGCTCACCTTGCGCAGGTCGCGCGCAATGGGCTGCTGAATCAGCAGCAGCCTCAGGCACATGCTCTCGATGGTGCGCTCCTTCTGGTCGATGAGGTGATCGGCCTCCATCACGCTTCGGGCCAGCGCCACGTCATGGCGCATCAGCGCGTCGCACGCCTTGTCGATGGCGCTTTCGATCATCGCGCCCATGGAGATCATCTCCCGGGCCAGTTCCTCCAGTTGCTCGTCAAATTGCCGGCGCATATCAGCCGAACCTCCCTGTGATATAATCCTCGGTGCGCTTTTCGCGGGGGTTGGAGAACAGCTTTTCCGTGGGGCCCGTCTCCACGATTTCCCCCAGCAGGAAAAAGGAGGTCTGGTCGCTTACGCGCAGGGCCTGCTGCATGTTGTGCGTGACCATCACGATGGTGTACTGTTCCTTGAGCTCCACCACCAGCTCCTCGATTTTGCCGGTGGAGATGGGGTCAAGTGCGGAGGTCGCCTCGTCCATGAGCAGCACCTCCGGCTGCACAGCCAGGGCGCGGGCGATGCACAGCCTTTGCTGCTGGCCGCCGGAAAGGGCCATGGCGCTTTTTTGCAGCCGGTCCTTGAGCTCGTCCCAGATGGCCGCCTGCCTCAGGGACTGCTCCACCAGCTCGTCCAGGCGGGCCCGCCCGTGAACGCCGTGCGTGCGCGGGCCGTAGGCGATGTTGTCATACACGCTCATGGGGAAGGGATTGGGCTTTTGAAACACCATGCCCACGCGCTTGCGCAGCAGGTTCACATCGGTATCCGGGGTCAGCACGTCGGTGCCGTCCAGCAGCACCTTGCCGGTCACGCGGCAGCCGGGCACCAGGTCGTTCATGCGGTTGAGGGTCTTGAGCAGCGTGCTCTTGCCGCAGCCGGACGGCCCGATAAACGCCGCGATGCGGTTGCGCGGAATGCTCAGGTCGATGCCCTTGAGGGCGTGGAACTTCTCGTAGTAGAGATCGAGATTTTCAATCTTCAGCTTATCCATGCGCTATCCCCTTGTCAGTTTCTTGGCTACAAAGGCGCTCAGGGCGTTCATGCCCACCACGATCACCAGCAGCACCACCGCCGTGGCCGAAGCTTCGGGCACGTGCAGGCCCTCGCCGGAGAGCACGTACATATGCACCGCCAGCGTGCGGCCGGAGCTCATCACGCCCTTGGGCCAGTCCGCGACGGTGCCGGCGGTGTAGATGAGGGCGGCCGTTTCCCCCACCACGCGCCCGATGGCCAGGATCACGCCCGCCAGGATGCCGCTCATGGCCGGGGGCAACACGATGCGCGTGACCGTGCGCAGCCTGCCCGCGCCCAGGCCGAAGCTGCCCTCGCGGTAGCTGTCGGGAATGGAGAGGAGCGCTTCCTCTGTGGTGCGCAAAATGAGGGGCAGAATCATCACCGCCAGCGTCATGCCGCCCGCCAGCAGCGAATAGCTCCACCGAAGCGAGGTGACGAAGAACATCATGCCAAACAGCCCGTACAGGATGGAAGGGATGCCCGCCAGCGTTTCGGCGGTGAGGCGCACGGCCTTGACGATCTTGGAGGAGCGGTTGGCGTATTCGGCCAGATAGATCGCCCCGCCCACCCCCAGCGGCACGGCCAGCAGCAAAGACAGGAGCGTCATGATGACGGTATTGAACAGGGCCGGCAGCAGGCTCACGTTATCGCTGTTGTATTCCAGCGCAAAGAGGCTGGGCTTGAGATTGGGAATGCCGGTGATCAGGATGTATCCGATAATCAGCGCAAGCATGCCCGCCACAATCAGCGATGCCGCCGCGCACAAAAGGCGCACCAGAAACGAGCCCGGATACCGCGCCGCGTTTTTGAGGAACAAGCGAGCGCGCTTCATTGCACCTGCCTCCTGTTGAGCGCCGAAAACAGCGCGTTGATCAGCAAGATGAACACAAACAGCACCACGCCGGTGGCGATGAGCGCCTCGCGATGAAGATCCGTCGCGTAGCCCATTTCCATAACGATGTTGACGGTCATGGTGCGGATGCCCTTCAAAAGACCCTTGGGCATGCGGGCCTGGTTGCCCGCCACCATCATCACGGCCATGGTCTCGCCCACGGCGCGCCCCACGCCCAGGATGATGGCAGCCAGAATACCGCTTCTGGCGGCGGGAACCACCGTGCGCAGCACACTGGCCTCCCTCGTCGCCCCCAGGGCAAGGCTGCCTTCGAAATAGCTTTCGGGTACTGCGCGAATCGCGGATTCCGCCTGCAGAATGATTGTAGGAAGAATCATCATCGCCAGCAGGATGCACGCGGTCAGCATGCTGTTTCCGTCCCCGCCGAAGGTTTCCTTCACGAAGGGCACGATGGCCGTCAGCCCGAAAAAGCCGTAGACCACCGAAGGGATGCCGGCCAGCAGCGCCACAGCAGGCTTGAGCACGCGATAGAGACGCGCGGGACAGAACCTGACCAGGTAGATGGCCGTAAGGATTCCCAGCGGCGCGCCCAGCAGCAGCGCGCCGCCCGTGACGTAGATGCTGCCCAGAATCATGGGCAGAATTCCGAAGATGCCGTTGCCGGGCTTCCACTTTTCACCCGTGAGGAAATCCCACAGGCTGACCTCGCCGAAGAAGGGCAGGCCATTGGCGAAGAGGAAGAAGCAAATCAGCAGAACTGCCAGGATACAGGCGCATGCGGTAGCGCAGAATACGCACCGCATGGCCGTTTCACGAAACTTGCCGCTCATGGTTTTACTTCTGGAAGCCTTCCCAGGTGGTGACGGCGCCGGTGAAGATCTGCTCGATTTCCTCGACGGTCATGCTCTCGACCGGGTTGGCGGGGTTTACGATGATGGCGATGCCGTCCATGGCGATGGTGGTGCCGGTCAGGCCCGCTTCCAGCTCGCTGTCCTTGAGGTCGCGGGAGGCCATGCCGATGTCGCACACGCCGTCGATGGCGCTCTGCATGCCGGTGGTGGAGTCGCTCTGCTGAATCTCGATTTCAGCGTTGGGGTTGAGGGCGGCATAGGCCTCCTTGAGCTTTTCCATCACAGGGGTGACGGAGGAGGAGCCGGCCACGACGATCTTGCCGGAAACCTGCTTGCCGGCATAGGCGGGGGCGTCATCCAGCGGGATGTAGCCGTTCTCGGACACGACAGCCTGGCCCTCGGCGGAGAGGATGTAGGAGATGAAGTCCTGCGCAACCTCGCTCACTTCGCCCTTGGTAGCGATGTTGAAGGGACGGGCTACCTTGTAGTCGCCGGACTTGATGTTCTCCACGGTGGCTTCCACACCGTCCACCTGAAGCGCCTTGACGGTTTCGTTGAGCGAGCCCATGCTGGAGTAGCCGATGGCGGCCTCATTGCCCGCGACGGTGGTCATCATCACGTTGGTGCTGTTGGTGATGACGGCTTCCTCGGTGGTGTAGTCCACCTTGTTGCCGGCCTCGTCCTTCTTTTCCACACCCAGCAGCTCGATGAACGCGCCACGCGTGCCGCTGCCTTCCTCACGGCTGACCACGGTGATGTCCTGCGCGTAGTCAAATTCGGCCATCGCGGCGGTCGCGCCGGCCAGCAGTGTCAGACTCAGAAGAATACCCAGAAACTTTTTCATGTTCATGTACCTCCTTGGTTCTTTCTACGGGTGAAAGTATACGGCGCGTGTGTTAAAGCAACAGTGCCGCTTTTGTTAAAAGGGGGTAAAATCCATGACTGAATGAACCAAAGCGCCCGTTTCGGACTCTTAATAGAAAGAAGCCTGAAACGAGCGCCGGCGCGCTTGAGAAGCGCTTGCGCAAGTGTGATGAAATTGCCAAACAGGAGGAAACGCCATGAAAAGCCGTCTGCTTTGTGCTTGTGCCTGCCTTGTGCTGGCCACAGGCAGCCTGTCCGCCGGGAGGGCGGAAAACCCGAAATTTCAAACCATTTCGCAGCTCAGGGAAACCTGTCCGGGCAGCTGGCGAGAGACGGTGTACGCCTGCGGCCGGGAGATTTCCATTGATCTGGCCGTGGCGGTGCCGGACGTGGAGCGCTTTCCCGCGCTGGAGGCCAACCCCATTCCCCTTGCGGAGGGCAGGTCCTCCGAGGCGTCCGTCATCACCGGCGACGCCGAGCAGTGGATGAGCACAGGCTTTCTGCGCATCGACGTGCCCAACCGCCTTGTCAAGAGCGCCGCGCAAAAAAGCCATCCCGCTTCCGTCGTGCCGGAGGGATACAACCAGTACCCCATTCTCCGCCAGTTTGGCGAATTTGACCCGGACACGGCCTACGCGTTCAACAACGCCACCACCGTCGCGCAGGCGCAGGCGCTTCTGCTGGAAGCATGGGAGGGCCTCTATCCCGACGAGGACATCACGCTTCTGCCCCACCGGCTCATCGCCTATCAGGGGGACATGAAGTACGATTACAGGACCGACACCTATTCGGGCGACCCCCTGCCGGAATCGGAAGCGACGCTTATGGTCTATTTCGATCAGGTGGTCGAGGGCATTCCTGTCCTCTGCGGCGCGGCGGAGAGCTTCACGCGCTACGCCGGCACAAACAGCCGGGAGACGCAGCGGTATCACGGCGCCATCGCCATCACGCAGGGGCTGAAAAGCATCGGGCTGGAGGAGATGTACCGGAGTCTTCAGTTCCATTTGCTAAGCCCCGCCGCGATGCTCGCGGAAGATGTGCCGCTGTGCGGCTTCGAGCAGGTGAAGGAAACCTGTCTCGATCTCATCCGGGCAGGGCGGCTGAGGCTCATCGGCAGCCTGCGGCTGGGATACGCCGTATGGCTCAACGAAACGGGTTCCGCCTTCACCCTCCTGCCCACATGGGTGGTGGAAGGCGAGCTGTACCCCGACGCGGAAACGCCGGACGCCCCCCACAGACAGCAGTACGACGCCGTTTCCTCCTATTGGGGGTCTATTCTCATCAACGCGCAGACCGCGGAGCTGATTGACCCCTACAACGCCGCAAGCAGCCGATCCTTTGACAAGCCGGACCTCATCCTGTGGGAGGACCTCTGAAACGGGACGCGGCGCCGTTACCTCACATCATCCCCGGCCTGTTCCTGCCGCCGCTGAAAGGCGCGCAGCTGGCGGTTGAGGACGGCGCTGTCGGCGCGCATGGCCACGTGGTCGCCAAACCACATGGCCGCCAGGCCCGCCTCCAGCAGCAACACCAGCACCGCGCCGCCCCAGAAGGGCACGCCCGCAAACCAGCCCAGCCACAGAGAGCCGCCCCAGAAAATGACGTTGCCCACAAGGACCCACGCCACGGTGCGAACCGGGGTGGGTTCTTTTTCCCGGGGCAGCAGGATGGTTTCCACCACGGCAAAGAGCAGGCAGGCAATCCACATGCCGACAATTTCCAGCGAAAGAACATAATTCACTCCCTGTATGGCGTTCCACACCATTTTGCAAAGCAGCAGCGCGAGGGTGTAGATTCCCATGCGCAGCTTCATCTGCATGGCCCAGCGGTAAAGTCCCAGAAAACGTTTCATTTTGTCAGCCTCCGTCCTGTATTCTCTCGCGCAAAAGGGGCGCGTAGCGGCGCGAAACAACGATCTTTTCCCCGTTTTTTAGCGTGGCTTCAATCCTGTTGCCGCCCAGGCTGCGCAGCGCCTGAATGGCGTTGAGGTTCACCAGCGCCGATTTGGCGCAGCGAAACAGCCCCAGATGCTCCCAGCGGCTCTCCAGCATGCCCAGGCCCAGCGCCGTCTGGTACATCTCCGCGGCGGTGTAGAGGAACACCTTGTCATCCACCACCTCTCCCCAGATGATGTCCCGGATGGGCAGGGCGACCGTGCGCCGGCATTCGTCCCAGACCCACAGCCGGGTTGCGTCCTGCTCAAGCAGCGCCAGAATCCGAAGCAGCTCGGCGCTGTCCTCCGGACCCCGCAGAATGACCTGTACTTCCCCCGGCGCATGCTCCACCCTGATGTTCATCGCGCTTCCCCCCCTTGCACCGCCAGCATAGCAAAGAAGGGCGCCCCGCGCAAGAGGCGGGGCGCCAAGCGGCTGTTTTCGGAGGGCAGGATGCACTGTCAGGCGCGCGCCGTTTTTCTCATGTCGCTGTACCCGATCCAGACGGTCCACACATAGGCGCAAGTCTTGGGGATCATCAGCATGCCGATGAGCGGCACGGCGTCGGCCCAGAGCACCACGGGGATATAGAAGGCAAAGCTGAGCACGATGGTCAGCCACATCCAGCGGTACGCCTGGTCGTGATGCTCCCTGGCGCTCCGGTAAAACAGCACGATGATCAAAAGGCCCAGCAGCGCAAAGGGAATGTTGCGCCACACGCCCCAGATGACCGGCGCATCCGCGTCCAGCCAGCGGTTTTGCGGGAACAGGCACAGCGCGACGCGCGACGCCGCCAGCGCATAGACCAGCGCCGTCAGGCCCCGCTTCCCCTTCACCTCATAGCGCAGCCGCCACACGTAGTACAGCAGCACATAAAAGACGGTCATGGTGATGGACGTGATAAACTTGCCCGCGCCCAGCGCCGCCGTGTAGTTTTCCAGCCCCGTGGTACACAGCGCAGCGGCGCGCGGAACCAGATGGAACGCGTCGCCAGCGCCCAGGGTCACGGCCATGGCGCCAAACAGCCGGTGCTGCCGGTTTGCGCCGCCCGTGCGCAGCATGCGCACGCCCAGAAAGAGTACGGTGGTCAGGTAGAGAACATCGAATACGGTTTCCATGATTGCCTGCATGGTCATGCTTCCTTTCCGCCCGTGAGCACGCCCCTGAGCAGCGCCCCGATCAGCGCCGTGCGGTCGTGCCCGGTCATCAAATCCATCTTGAAACAATCCAGCGTGAAATCCGCGAGCGCCTGCGGCGTCAGCGGTTCGGGCAACTCCGCCGCATGGGGCGCAAATGCCTCCGCCAACATGGCGCGCATGTGTCCGGTGGCTTCGTCCATGGCGGCGCGTCCCCGCTCCGCATCGTCAAAGGCCAGTCCGTGCGCCGAAAAGAACCCCGGATAGCGGCGCCTGCCCTCACGGATACAGCCGCCCATGGCCTCCACCAGGGAAAGAGCATCCCCCGGCAGACCGGGTTTCATCAGCGGGGCAAAGATCTCCCGCCAGACCTGCTCCACGGCCGCAATCAGCAGCGCCGTTTTATCGGGAAAGTAATGGTACACCGTACCCACCGCCACTCCGCACGCCTTCGCGATCTGCCGCATGCTGATCTCCCCGGCGTCCTGCTTGAGCGCAATCGCGGCGCGCACTATCTCCTCGCGGCAGGTGGCCGCAGCCTTCATCTCCCTTCCTCCCCTCAAGTGAACATCGTTCATATGAACGTCGTTCATTTTAACGCATTCCCCGCCGCCTGTCAAGTCTCCAATAAAAGTCGCCCGCAAGCTTGTCAGCCTGCGGGACGCGTGCTATACTTAGCAATCAAATGGGAAAAGGGGGGCTGTTCATGCGCCATGACGCGCACACCTTCGGCATTTTGTTTCTGTCCACCTTCAAGCTCAGCGCCTTTACCTTCGGAGGCGGCTATGTCATCATTCCCTTGATGCGCAAGCAGTTCGTGGACCGGCTGGGGTGGCTGGAGGAGCAGGAGATGCTGGACCTGACGGCCATCGCCCAGTCGTCTCCGGGGCCCATCGCGGTCAATGCCGCCATTTTGCTGGGCTACCGGGTGGCGGGCGTGCCGGGGGCGCTGGTGACCATGCTGGGCACGGTCATCCCGCCGCTGGTGATTCTTTCAGTGATATCGCTTTTCTACGATGCGTTCCGCTCCAACCTGATCGTCAGCCGGGTCATGAAGGGCATGCAGGCGGGCGTGGCGGCGGTCATCTTCGACGTGGTTTTGACCATGGCAGGGCAGATCATCGGCCGCAAGCGGGCCGTGCCCATCGTGACGCTGGCGGGCGCGTTCATCGCCTCGTGGTTTTTCGATGTGCACATCCTTTTGATTCTGCTGGCCTGCGCGCTCATCGGCCTGGCCCAGTGGCGCGCGGATACGAAGAAGGGGGCGGCGGCATGATCTACTGGCAGCTGTTGTGGAGCTTTTTTCAGATCGGCCTGTTCAGCATCGGCGGGGGCTATGCCGCCATGCCGCTGATTCAGCATCAGGTGGTTGAGGTACATCCGTGGCTGACGCTGACGGAATTCACCGACATCGTCACCCTCTCGCAGATGACGCCCGGTCCCATCGCCATCAACTCCGCCACGTTCGTGGGCATGCGCATCGCGGGCATCAGCGGCGCGCTGGTGGCCACCGCGGGCTGCGTGCTGCCCTCCTGCGTGATTGCGCTGCTGCTGGCCTGGGTGTATTACCGCTACCGCAGCCTTTCGGTCATCCAGGGCGTCCTGGGCGGGGTTCGGCCCGCCGTGGTTGCGATGATCGCGTCGGCGGGACTGAGCATCCTGTTGCTGGCGCTGTTTGGCAGCGAAGTGATCAACCTCTCCCTGCTGGACCTGCGGGCGCTGGGCATCTTCGCGCTGGCGCTGGCGGCGCTGCGCATCTTCAAGCCCGACCCCATCTGGGTGATGGCAGGCGCGGGCGTCCTGGGCGGCATTTTGTACTCCCTGTGAAGCGTCAGCGGAACATGCGCTCCAGCTCCTCGTATTTTTCGTGGGTGATGAGGGCGTCGTGCTTGGTGTTTTCCAGGCGGACCACATAGGTCCAGCGCCCGTAGGGCGTGATGTCCTTGATGTGGTTGAGGTTGATGATATAGGATTTATGGCAGCGGAAAAACGCGTCGCTGTGCAGGCGTTCCTCCATCTCGGCCAGGGAGTCGCCAGTGACGTAGCGGCCTCCGTCCGCCGTGTAGAGCACGGTGGCGCGGTCCTCACGCTGCACCAGGAGGATGTCCTGCAGGTCAATGAAGCTCACGCCCTCGCGGTGGCGCAGCATCAGCCTGCCCTCCGCCGCGCGCGGCACGGCGGGCACCGGTGCGCCCACGGGCCGCACATCGCGCCGCAGCAGGCGGTCGCGCGCCCGCTCCAGCGTCTGAATCACGCGGTCCACCTTGAAGGGCTTGACCAGATAGTCGAAGGCGTACACCTCAAAGGCATCGCCCATGTAGGTATCGTGCGCCGTGGCGAAAATGATGACGATGGCCGGGTCCATGTCCTGTATGGCGCGGGCGCATTCCACGCCGCTCATGTTTGGCATTTCCACATCCAGAAACACCACGTTGGGCTTGAGCTGTTCGGTCAGCTCCAACGTGGTTTTTCCGTCTCCGGCCTCAGCCACGAGCGTAAAGCCTTCCACCTTTGCAATGATTTTGCGCATCACGGTGCGCATGCCGGCATCGTCGTCGGCAATCAGCACGCGCAGCGGTTCCTGATCGGTCATGATTCTCTCTCCGTTTCTTGTGAAAAAAGGGGCGGCGTTACCGCCAGCCCCATTTGCGTTCATTCGGGCGTTTTAAGATTTCGCTCATCACTATGCCCTGGACCAGCGCCTGTGCGTCCAGTTCAGGCACAAGTCCCTCGTCCGGCGCGTATGCGTCCTCCATGGGCGCGGCGGTGTGGCGGCGCGCCTGCGATTGACTTTCCCGGCGCCCTCCGGGAGCGATGCGCGGTTCGTCTCCGCGCGCTTGGGCGCTGCGGCGGTCATGGCCCAGCGCGGGGTCGCAGGTGTCCTTGCCCTCGTTGGAGACGGCCCCCAGGCTGCCCGCGTATGCGGCAGTCCGACGCCGGTCATGCCCCAGCGTGGGGTCGCAGGTATCCCTGCCCTCGGTGGAGGCGCCCTCCAGGCTGCCCGCACGCGCGGGGCGGGGTTCCAGCGGGGGCATCATAAAGCTCTGCTGGACGACCGGAGGCGGATCGGCAGGCTCCTGCTCCGGCGCAACCGGTTTTTTCGCCGGTCCGCTCACCCACGTAGTCACCCGCTTTTTGCCGGCCTGCCCCGCCCTTTTCTTGGGGTTCAGCGCCTTGCTGAACGCCGACACAATCCAGAACACGATGATCAGCGCCAGGATGCTGTCCATCCAAACACCTCCCGCGGCGTGTCACGCGCCGGCGTTACTTCTTGCCTTCCGGAGCCGCCGGGGGCGCGCTCACCTTGGCGATGCTCTCGCGCATGGTGGTATCGGCCTCCACGTTCTTCATCTGGTAGTAGTCCATCACGCCCAGCTTGCCCTCGCGCAGCGCGGCGGCCATGGCCTTGGGCACCTCGGCTTCGGCCTCGACCACGCGGGCGCGCATCTCCTGCACGGAGGCTTTCATCTCCTGCTCGCGCGCCACAGCCATGGCGCGGCGCTCCTCCGCCCGCGCCTGAGCGATGCGGCGGTCTGCCTCTGCCTGGTCCATCTGCAGCTGGGCGCCCACGTTGCGGCCCACGTCCACGTCCGCGATGTCGATGGAGAGAATCTCGTATGCCGTGCCGGCATCCAGGCCCTTGTTGAGCACCGTGCGGCTGATCAGGTCCGGGTTCTCCAGCACCTGCTTGTGCGTTTCGCTGGAACCCACGGTGGTGACGATGCCCTCGCCCACGCGGGCGATGATGGTCTCCTCCCCCGCGCCGCCGACCAGGCGCTCGATGTTGGTGCGCACGGTCACGCGGGCCTTGGCGCGCAGCTCGATGCCGTCCTTGGCGATGGCGGCCACCACGGGCGTTTCGATCACCTTGGGGGTCACGCTCATCTGCACGGCCTGCAGCACGTCGCGGCCCGCCAGGTCGATGGCGGAAGCCTTTTCGAAGGGCATTTCAATGTTGGAGCGCTGAGCCGCGATAAGAGCGTTAATGACCCGATCGACGTTGCCGCCGGCCAGGAAGTGCGTCTCCAGCTTGGACAGGGTCACGTCAAGGCCTGCTTTTCGCGCCTTGATGAGCGGCTCGACCAGGCGCTTGGGCTGGATGCGGCGCAGCCGCATGCCCACCAGGGAGCTGATGCTGATGTGCACGCCCGCCGCCAGCGAGGTAATCCACAGGCCCAGGGGCACGAAGCGCAGGAACACCACCACCAGGATAATCGCCACCACGATCGCTATGCCGATCCACAGCAGCGTGCTCAGCGGGCTTGCCGCATCCTCCATGTAATAGGCGGCCGACATGAGCAAAGATTGTGCGTTCACGATGATTCCTCCTTATGATTTCGATGCGTCCGGGCGTGGTCCCCTCATATGACGCGCCAGGCGCAAATGATCATTCTTCCGCCGTGCGCAGCCTGCGCACCACCACGCGCGCGCCCTCCACATGGTCCACCCGCACGCGCGCGTCCTTGGGAATATATTCGCCGTCGGCTACGACGTTAAGCTTTACGCCGTCAAATTCGGCCATGCCGGTAGGCCGGAGCACGGTGGTGGTCACGCCTTCCTTGCCCAGAAAGACCTCCATATCCCGCGTAGCCACGTAGCCGTCGGCGGCGCTTTCCTCATCGTTGAGGATGATGGGCGACTTGGACAGGCGCCCCTTGTTGACCGAACGCAGCGCCAGGGATATCACGATGCCTACCACTGCCAGGATGATCAGCGTCATGCCCAGAGCGGCCAGGCCGCCATGCCACAGGTAGGTGAGCACGATGCTCACCACCTCCAGGATGATGCCCGAAATGCCCGGCAGTCCAAAGCCCGGCATGAACACTTCTACGATCAACAGGCCCAGCCCCAGCAGAAAACAGGCGACGATGGGCAGATTTGCCAAGAACAGTTCCCACATTGTTATCCCTCCCGTTTGACCGGCGGGCAGGCCCGCGGCTTCAATGCTATCCTACCACAGCGGCGTGCCTTTGTCATGCGGCGGGCGTCTAAGGCCGCCGATGACGCGCTCAAATGTCGCCCAGGCTGTCCGATGGCGCGCGCAGGGAAGCGGCGAGCGCCGCCAGGTCCTGCTCGTAGCGTTCCTTCAGGGATGGGTTGTAGATGACCGAAGCGGGATGGTACAGCGCAAACAGCGGCAGCGTAAAAGCGGCCGCCTCCGGCGGCGCCACCACGGCGCGCCGCCAGGTACCGTGCGCCTGGCCCACGGTATCGTGCACAAAGGCCTGCAGCGCCACGTTGCCCAGCGTGACCAGCGCCTGCGGACGCACCAGAGCGACCTCGCGCATGAGCCATGGGGTGAAAAGCGCCTTTTCCTCCCGGCTGGGCGGACGGTTGACGACACGGCCCGCGGGGCTTACGCGCGTAGGCCGGACCTTGACGACATTGGTCAGATAAATCTCGCTGCGGCGCAGGCCCAGCGCCTCCAGAAAGCCGGCCAGGTTGCGCCCGGCCTTGCCCACGAAGGGCCTGCCCTCCAGCGCCTCCTGCTCGCCGGGCGCTTCGCCCACCAGCATGAGCACCGGCCCGTCCGTCAGGCCGTCGCCAAAAACCAGCTGCCTTTGCGCCCCGCCCTCCAGCGCCTCAAAAAAAGCCGTACATTCCCTGCGAAACCGGTCCATGGCGTTCATGGCCTGTCCTCCTTCAATAGGTCGGGGTAGAGCGAAAGCTCGATGAGCCGCTGCCGCAGGCATTGCAGGTCCTCCCATGCCGCGCGCTTTTTGCCGGGGTCGCGCAGCAGCGCCGAGGGATGGTAGGTCGCGATGATATGCGTTCCCTTGCGCTCGAACCACTGGCCCCGGCAGCGCGTGATGCGCTCCTGCGTACCCAGCACGGCGGCCACGGCCGTAGCTCCCAGCAGCAGAATCACCCGCGGCCGCACCAGCGCCGCCTGTCCGCGCAGGTGCGGCAGGCACGCGTCCATCTCTTCCGGCGTAGGCTGGCGATTGTTCGGCGGACGGCACTTGACCACGTTGCAGATGTAGACGCGATCGCGCGGAAGTGAGATGGCGGCGAGCATACGCGTGAGCAGCTGACCCGCGGGACCTACAAAGGCCAGCCCTTCCAGGTCCTCCTGCCGGCCCGGCCCCTCCCCGATCAGCATCAGCGGCGCGCGCGGGTCGCCCTGTCCGGGAACCTTGTGCAGACATCCGGACGCCAATCCGCATGCCCGGCAGCTTTCAATATTCTGGCTGAGCTGCTCCCATGAAATACGCATGACGCTTTCCTCCGCGGCGGTTATTGCAGGCCGCTTTGCAAAAGCAGCGCGGAATGCAGGATGTCCGACCGAAGCCACCCCACCAGCGATACCAGCATCGCCACCAGCAGAAGAATCACGCCGATGCCCACCAGAATGCTCATCGTGTCAAACACGCCCATGGCCACCCTGAAGCGCCCGGCCTCATTCATGGCCTCGTCCATGGCTTCATGATAATCGGAATATTCCTCGTCATAAGGGTCGCCGTAGTCCGGCTGGCGCTCGTCATAAGGCGGGTCCTGCGCGTCATAGGACGGCTGATTCCCGTCGTAGGCCGGCTGCGTCTGCTCATAGGGCGGCTGAGCCTCGTCATAGGGCGAAAAACCGGTTTCTTCCGGCTCCTCCTGCTCATAGGGCTCCAACACATCGTCCAGGCGCAGCTCTTGCTCCTCATCCTCACGGCGCTTGAAACGGCGCGTGCGTTCGTCCATATGCATCCCTCCCTAAGGTGACAACGAATGGTCACACATAATCCATCCATGGGGCGGAGGCGTCCTCGCGCCCCGTCAGGCTGCCCTGCGCCTCCAGGCCGGGAAAACCCTGCTGCCTGAGCGCCTCATAGATGACAATGGCCACGGAATTGCTCAGATTCAGGCTGCGTGCGCCCGGAACCATGGGAATGCGCACGCACCGGTCATACACCCGCGAAAGCAGCGATTCCGGCAGCCCGCGCGTCTCACAGCCAAAGACCAGGAAGTCGTCCGGGCCATATGCCGCCTCCGTGTAGGCACGGGGAGCCTTGGTGGTCAGAAAGTGCATGCGCGCCTCCGGCCACGCCTCCAGAAAGCGCTCGAAATCCGGGTATACGCGATAGTGCATCATGTGCCAGTAATCCAGCCCGGCCCGCTTGAGGTAGCGGTCCGACAGCTCAAAGCCCAGGGGCTCAATCAGGTGCAGCATGCTGCCCGTGGCCGCGCAGGTGCGCGCGATGTTGCCCGTGTTCTGGGGGATTTCCGGCTCGTAAAGCACGATGTGCATAGAAAACGTCCTTTCCTGCGGGGCATGGGTCCCTGATTATTGTACCGCCACGCCGGGCAATTTTCAATCTTCATTCTTCAGCTGATGGAGATGCGCTCCTCCAGGCGCTGAAGCCGGCGCCGGGCCTGACCGGCCACCGCGTCGCGCTCCGGAGCCCATTCGGGCCGGGTCCACAGCTCCTCGGCGCAGCGCGCCGCCTCATAGAGCAGCTGCGCGTCCCCCAGCGCCAGCGAGGACGCCGCGCCATGCTGGCGCGCGCCCAGCAATTCGCCCGGGCCGCGCTGCTCCAGGTCCGCGCGCGCCACCTCGAAGCCGTCGTTTGTGGCGGCCAGGGCACGCAGGCGGTCGTTGGGCCGCGCCATGAGAAAGCACCAGCTCTGCCCGCTTCCCCGCCCCACGCGGCCCCGCAGCTGATGCAGCTGGGCCAGCCCGTAGCGGTCCGCGTCCTCGACGATCATCACCGTGGCGTTGGGCACGTTGACCCCCACCTCAATCACGGTGGTGGCCACCAGCACCTGAATGTGGCCTGCGGCAAAATCGGCCAGTGCGGCCGTCTTTTCCCGTGAGGGCTGGCCACCGTAGGTCAGCCCCACACGAAAGCCCCTGAGCGGGCCGCGGGCCAGCTCCTGCGCGTGCGCCTTGACGGCCTTGAGGCCGTCCTCGCCGCCGTCCTCATCCTCCTCCACCAGCGGGCAGACGATGTAGGCCTGACGCCCGGCGCCAAGCTGCTCACGCAGGAAGCCGTACATCGCTTCCCGCTTGCCTTCGCTCACGATGCGGGTATTCACCGGCAGGCGGCCGGGAGGCAGCTCGTCGATGACGGACAGGTCCAGATCCCCGTAGAGCACCAGCGCCAGGGAACGCGGGATGGGCGTGGCGCTCATGACCAGCAGGTGCGGCGCATGCGTGCCATCCCCGCCCTTGTTGATGAGCGCGGTGCGCTGCGCCACGCCAAAGCGGTGCTGCTCATCGGTCACGCACAGGCCCAGGCGCTGGTATACCACGTCCCGGCTGATGAGGGCATGCGTGCCCACCACCACGCGCCACGCGCCCGAAGCGATATTTTCCAGCGCCTCGCGGCGCTTTGCGGCGGGCATGCCGCCCACCAGCAGGCCGCAGGGACATCCCTGCGCCTCAAAGAAGGTGCGCATCCCCTCGTAGTGCTGCCGCGCCAGCAGCTCGGTGGGCGCCATGAGCGCCGCCTGCCAGCCCGCCCCGGCGCACAGCCGCATCGCGCCTATGGCTACGGCGGTCTTGCCGCTGCCCACGTCGCCCTGCACCATGCGCGCCATGGCATGGGTTGCAGCCAAATCGTGCGCGATTTCCTCAAGCGTGCGGCGCTGGGCGCCGGTGGGCGCAAAGGGCATGGTTTTCCAGAAGGCGTCCGTGGCGCCGGGCGGCGTCGCAAGGCGGGGGCCCGGCCCGCGTCCGCCGCGAATCAGCCGCACCGCCGCCTGGTAGAGAAGCATGTCCTCGAAGGCAAAGCGGCGCTGTGCCTGCGCGGCCTCCTGCAGGGAGGCGGGCGCATGCGCGGCACGCAGGGCGCGGGCGCAGGGCCACAGGCCGTAGCGCTCCAGAAGGCGCTGCGGCAGGGTTTCGGGACAGACCTGGTCCGCGGCCTCCAGCGCCTGCCGCACCGCCGCCTGATGCAGCCGCTGCGGCACGCCCGGAATCGCCCGGTAGACGGGCACGACGCCGAGTTCCTTCTCCAGCGAGGGGTTCGTCAGCCGCTTGCCCGCCCCGGACGCCTCCACCCGGCCATAGAGGGTGAAGCGCGTGCCGGCGTTGAGATGTTCGCGCATCCAGGGCTGGTTGAACCAGCAGGCAGAAATCTGCCCCGTTTCATCGGCAAAGGTGCAATTCACGCGGCTGAGCTTGCCATGGCGCGACAGCCTGGCCTCGCCCCGGCGGGTAAGCTGCAGGCATGCTGTCTCGCCCGGCTGCGCCTGCGCGACGGAGACAGGCGCGCTCACGTCGCGGTATCTGACGGGAAAGGCGTATAAAAGATCACGCAACGAGCAGATGCCCGCTGCGTGTAAGGCTTCCAGTCTGGTTTTTCCGATGCCCTTGAGATCGGTCAGCTGCATGTTCACTCCACCGACACCAGATAGTAGTACAGCGGCTGTCCGCCCGGCTGCATCTCCACGTCGCAGTCGCTATACATCTCGGCCAGCTCGTCGGTGAGCACCTGCGCGTCTGCCTCGGCGGTATCCTTGCCGTAATAGACGGTGATGAGCTCGTCATCCTCGGTGACGATCTCGCGCATCAGGTCGCGGGTCACATCGTGCACATTGCTGCCCACGGTGTGGATCTGGCCGTTGTAGAGGCCGATGATGTCGCCCTCGTGGATGTGCAGGTTATCCAGCTCGCTGTCGCGCACGGCGTAGGTCACAGTGCCGGTGCGCACGCGCTGGGCGGCCTCGTTCATGTGGGCGGCATTGTCCTCCGGGCTCTGCTCGGGCTGGAACGCCACGGCCGCCGCAATGCCCATGGCCACGTTCTTGGTGGGCACCACCAGCACGCGCTTATCCTCGCACAGCTCGGCCGCCTGCTGGGCCGCCAGGATGACGTTTCCATTGTTGGGCAGCACGAAAACCGTCTTGGCATGCGTTTTTTCAATGGCTTCGGACAGGTCCTCAATGCTGGGGTTCATGGTCTGGCCGCCCTCGACCACATGATCCACCATCAGGTCGGCAAAGATGCGGTTGAAGCCCTCGCCCAGCGACACGGCCACCATGCCGTATTCCTTTTCGGGCGCTTCCTCCTCGGCCTTCTGCTGCGCGGCCGCCTGGTTGTCGCGGCGCTGCTGCACCATGTTTTCGATCTTGAGGTTGACCAGCTCGCCCAGGCTCAGGCCGTATTCGAGGGCCTTGCCCGGCTCGTTGGTATGCACGTGCACCTTGACCAGGCTCAGATCGCCCACCACCAGCACGCAGTCGCCGATGCGGTTGAGGCGGCGGCGGAAGGAGTCGATGTCCTCCTCCAGGATGTCGGGATACAGGTTCTGAATCAGGAATTCGGTGCAGTAGGCAAACTTGATTTCGCCGATGGCGTCGTGGTCATCCTCAAAGGCGGCGGTGCCGTCTCCGGACAGCTCCAGCTTCTCGGTGGGCACCTCCTCGCCGCGCAGGCAGGCGGCATAGCCCATGTAGATGAGCAAAAGCCCACGCCCGCCGGCATCCACCACGCCGGCCTGGGTCAGCGCGGGCAGCATCTGCTGCGTCTTTTTGAGGATGGCGTCGCCGGTGGTCAAAATGTTGGCAAACAGCGCGTCGTAATCCTCCGGGGCACGCTCGGCCTGCTTGACCGCCTCCTCGGCGATAACGCGCGCCACGGTGAGGATGGTGCCTTCCTTGGGCTTCATGACCGCCTTATAGGCCGTTTCCGCGCCGCGCTTGAGCGCCTGGGCGAACTGCACGGGCGTGATCCTTTCGATGCCCTCCAGCGCGCGCGCAAAGCCGCGGTAGAGCTGCGAGGTGATCACGCCGCTGTTGCCGCGCGCGCCGCGCAGCGCGCCCTTGGCAAGCGCGGCGGCCGCCTCGCCCGCGCTGAGGTATTCCTTCTGATTGACCTCCTTGGTGGCGGAGGCCATGGTCAGGCTCATATTGGTGCCCGTATCACCGTCCGGCACGGGAAAAACGTTCAGGGCATCCACCGCTTCACGGTTCTTTTCCAGCAGGGCCGCGCCGGTCACCACCATATCGCGCAGCAGCACGCCGTCAATCGTCTTGGTCTGTATCAAAGGTTTTTCCTCCTGACACGCTAGTAATCAGACGCGAACGCCCTCAACGGATATGTTGACCCGGCGCACCTTAACGCCCGTCATGCTTTCCAGCTTGTAGCGCACCGTTTCCACGATGGTCTTGCAAACCTCGGCGATGGAAATGCCGTATTCCACGATGATGAACAGATCCACATCCAGCATGTCGTCTACCAGCTTGAGCTGCACGCCCTTGGACAGGTTTTCGCGGCCCAGCCATTCCACCAGGCCGTCCTTGGCCCGCTTGCTGGACATGGCCACGATGCCGTAACACTCCAGCGCGGCATAGCCGACCACCTTGAGCATCACATCTTCTGTGATGTAGATCGTGCCTATGTCATTTTTGATCTTGCACTCCATGTTTGTCCTGCGCCTCCTTGCGCGGCGGCAAGCCGCCCACAATGCTGACCCATTCGCAAATGCGCAACAGATCAGGATAATTATACATGATTGTCGCTGTTTTCGCAACTGATTCGCCAAAAGGATTTCAGCCGCCTGAATTGTTACGTATTTGTCGCCGGAACGCAGCGCCGCAGCGTCCCGTTTTTGTTCTGTGCGCTTTGCTTTGCGCTTTTGAACGCCAGGATTTTTCCAAAAAGTGTTACTTTTCTTTTGTAAAACGATGCGCCGTGTTTACAAAGGCGCAATATGTGCTATAATAGAAAGGAATCTGCGTGCACGCACGCACCGTCTTTTTGGACCCGCACCCATGGCCACGCTAAGGAGATGTAGCATGAACGCCAACCGCACCAAATACGCTTCCACCCCGACCTACGGGATGCAAAAGCGCGGTTTTATGAAAAAGACCCCTGTGCGGCAGGCCCCGGAAACCCCTGATTTTTCCAGGGTTCCGCAGCCTGCCCCCACCATGCCGCCCGCCGCGCCGCACTCGCAGCCGGCCTTTGCGCAGTCCATGCCCCCGCAGAGCGGGTTTGCGGGCATGCCGCCCTACTTTTCCGCCCCCATGCAGGGTACGGCGCAGGTCCCCTTCGCCTCGCCCAGCTTCATTCAGCCCTCGGCGGGCCAGCCGCCCTTCCAGGGATTCGTGCCGGGAGCTTCCACGGCCGCGCCGCCGCTTGGCAACAGCGCCGCCGCGTTCGGCGCTCCCGCGGCGGGATTTTCGCCGCGCAGCCAGGGCTTTGTGCCGCCTGCGCCACAGGCTTCCCAGCCGTCCCCCGCTGCCGCGCAGACCGTGCAATCCGGCCAGCCGCAGCCCATGCGGCCCGCCGTGCAGCCCGCCATGTACGCCTATTCGCCCATGCAGTCCCCCGTGACAAGCGCGGCGCCGCAGCCCATGCCCGGCTATGCGGCCCAGGGAGGCATGACGCCGCAGGGCGCCGCCTTCGGGACCATGCAGCCGCCCTTTGCACCCGCGCAGCCCCAGGCTGCCGCAGGCACGCCCCAGCAGCCCATGTTCAACCTGCGTACCCCGCCGCGTCAGCCCGCGCATGAGCGCGCGCCCTTCCATGCCGACCGGCTGTGGTCCGTGTTCCTGTTCGGGCTTTTGCCGCTGGTCTTTATTCCCTGCCTGTTTGTGCCCTCCTCGCTGGATGTGATCCGCTATGCGTTTCTGGGCCTGTGCGTGCTGGGGCTGGGCGGCATGTGGTACCGGCAGATGTTCTCCTCCGTCACGCGCCTGATCGTGAGCATGGTTTATGTGGCGCTTTGCATCGTGACCGTCGCCATGATGATGCAGGGCGGGCGCGATGTGCTGCGCACGGGCGCGACGGGCGATCAGCCCGCCTCCGTGCAAAGCAGCGTCGCGCCGGATGCGAACGCCGCCGCTGCGGGCGCCGCCACCGAAACCCCCTCGCCCACGCCGGTGCCCACACCCTCCGGCCCGTCGGAAGCCGAGCAGCGGCTGGAGACCTTCATGGCGCTGTGGCAGAACAACAACCCGCAGGAGATGGTCAGCTTTGTGCAGCCCAGCTGGGCCAGCGCGCAGGAGAACCCCTCCACGGCGCTGTTCGTACTGCTGGCCAACCGCACGCCGGAGGATTACACCATTGAGGAGATCTCCGGCACGGACCAGGACAACAGCCGCACCGTGACCATGACCGCCACCATCAACAAGAACAACGGCAAGGACCCCTCCCTCTACCGCTTCATGGTCATCATGACCAAGGAAGGCGACGAGTGGTACGTGGACCCCAACTCGCTGGCCACCAATGACGAGCTGCAAAGCTCCGAGGAAAACGTGGTCAACAACCTGAGCGTAGCGGATGCCACCCCCACGCCGCGCACCACCGTAACCCCGGCCCCGGCGGGCGATACGACCCTGTACTACAATGTCAACAACGGCAGCTTCTACCACCTGGACCCCTACTGTTCCAGCGTGGCGGAAGAGTATCAGCCGCTGACGGGCACCTTCCTCTACAGCGAGCTGAGCGAATACCTTGGAAAGTACAGTCCCTGCCTGGTCTGCAACGCGCCCACCAGCACGCTGGACTGACGCGCCATCCTCTGCCAAAGAAGGAGCTTTCCCCGTGGACAAGACCAATGTGATGCGCCTTTTGGACGGCATGGGCATTCCCTATACGCCGCGTTCCTATCCCGCGGGCGACAGCGTGCCCAGCGGCGTGGAGGCGGCGCGCCTGATGGGCGAGGACCCCTCGCACGTGTTCAAAACGCTGGTGACGCAGGGCGCTTCGCGGCGATACTACGTGTTTGTGATTCCCGTCGGAGAGGAGCTATCCCTCAAAAAGGCAGCCGCGGCCGTGGGAGAAAAGAGCATCGCCATGCTCAAGAGCAAGGACCTTCTGCCCCTCACAGGCTATGTGCATGGCGGCTGTTCCCCCATCGGCATGAAAAAGCCGTTTCCCACCGCGGTGGATGAAACGGTTGAGCTGTGTGACACGATCATTTTCAGCGCCGGGAAAATCGGCTACCAGGTGGAGATGACCCCGGCGGACCTGCAGCGCGCGGTGCCCTGCACCCTCGCGGATCTGACGGCCTGACGGACCAAATAAGGCGCGGGGCGCATTTCCCGGTTCGGGATGCGCCCCGCGCCTTTTCTTTACAGCTTTTTGATCATGAAAATCTCGTCCAGCAGCGTACCATCGCGCAGGCGGATGGCATCGGGGCTTCGGCCTGTCTCCACAAAGCCCATCCGGTCATAGAGGCGGCGCGCCCGGTCATTGCCCTGGGCATAGGCCAGCTCCAGCTGCATCACGCCCCGGCCGCGCGCGAAAGATTCGATTTCCTCGAACATGGGCGCGGGAATCCCCTCTCCCCAGTACGCCCTGCGCAGCGCGATGGACACCGTGGCGCGGTGGCGGGTTTTCACCCGGTTCATGCAGACCACCTGGCAGGTGCCGGCGATCTCCCCGTCTACGTCGCAGACCACCATCAGGCCATCCTGCTGGCGAGCCAGGTCCCGCAGGAAGGCTTCTTCCGTTTCCACGGGGATATCCCATTCTTCCGGCACGCGCAAAAGAAAGTCCGTTTCCTCCGCACAGGCGCGCAGGTAGGCCAGCATTCCGGCCGCATCCTGCGGCACGGCGGTTCTGAGCACGGCCTGTGCGCCGCCTTTCAACGTGATTTTTCGGGGAAGCATGCGTTTTCCTCCTTAAAACAAAACAGCGGGAGAGCAGCCGCCCTCCCGCCTCATTGGCAAAATCAGTACGTGTACGCCATGACCACGCCGCCCATGTTGTCCAGGCTGGCCTGGTAGCTGCTGGCGGGATTGGGTACGGGCAGCTGCACGCTCTGCGCGTCGTCTGCGATCTTGATGCGCACCACCTCGTACTTGAGCGCGCCGTCCTCATAGATGCAGATATGCGGGTGAGCGATCAGGAATTCGATGTATTCCTCCAGGCACATATCCAGCACGCGCATGGCGGCGGAATGGGCCTTGCCCACATAGCGGTAGAGGTTGAGCTGCGCGGAAACGCCGGTCTTGTAGCTCTTGTCCTCCCAGCCCTTGGGGAAGTCGGCCGTGGGGAAACGGAAGATGATGCCGAAGCGCCAGCAGTTTTCCGTCAGCCACGCGCCCTGCTCCGATTCGGCCTGGAATTTCAGGTTGTTGAGCTCGGCGTTGTCGCGCTGGTACACGTCCATGCGGAAGGACATGCCGGTGTGATAGTCGCTGTTGCCGGGATAGTTGACTTTCTTCTTGGTTTCCTCAATGAGGGTATTGCCGGAGTAGCGGGAGGAGAGGCTTTCCATCTCCGCGTTGAACAATTCCTCCTGCGCCTCGACCGAGCGGTAGCCTTCCATCACGATGTAGTACTCCAGCCCGGCCTCCTCCTTGGCGGCGGTGAGGGCCTCGCTCAGCGCGTCATAGGCGGGTTGAAACACCTGCACGCTGCTGTTCTGCACCTGAATCTCGAAGTTGCTGGCCGTGCCGATGCTCACCAGGCCTTCGCTGGAGAAATCCGCAGGCAGCGAATGCCAGGGATTGACCAGCAGAAGCCCGCCGTTGATGAGCGACGCGCGGTCGAGCGTGATGGTGCTGGTGTTTTCCAGGCCGGCGTTGCTTTCATCCTCGATGCGCCAGAGGGTATCGTTCAGGGTCTTTTCCCAGGACGGCAGGTCCGCGGAGGAAACCACGCCGGTGCTGGGCGCGAGCGCGGCGCTCTGCTCGGCGCGCAGCTCGTTCATCATGGCGTTGAACTCCAGCTCGGCCTCGGCGTTTTCGTTTTCGATGCGGTCGCGGGTGGCGACGTAATCGCTTGTGACCGCCATGGAGCACAGATAAAACACGCCGACGCCCACCACCACCACAATCGCCAGGATGCCGGCGGCGCGAAGCAGCGTTTTGTAGGGATCGCGCTTCATTTTGTGGATCTTCTTGTTGGAGTTGACTCGCATACGGCGATACCACCTTTCCGGGCTTAACCCAGCAAACGTCCGATCACCTCATAGAGGTGTTCCAGCTCCTGCGCGCTGTTATAGGAAAGCGTGATTTTGCCCCGCGTCTCCGTGCCGGAGAGCGTGGTCTTGAGGCCCAGGGCCTCGCGCATGGCGTTTTGCAGCGCCATCAGCTCGGGGCCGGCCTCCCGCCTGGGGGCTGTCTGGCGCGCGGCGGGGCGCGCCTTGGCCAACTCCTCGAGCCTTCGCACGCTGTACCCGTGCAGCACGCACTGGTGCGCCAGCTCCAGCTGGCGCGCCTCGCTGTCCAGCCCGGCCAGCACGCGCGCATGGCCGGCGGACAGGTCGCCCGTGACCACCAGGTCGGTCACGGCCTTGGGAAGATTGAGCAGGCGCAGCGCGTTGGCGATGGCCGGGCGGCTCTTGCCCAGCTTGCGCGCGGCCTCCTCCTGCGTATAGCCGCATTCCTGCATGAGGCTGCGGATTGCGGCGGCTTCCTCGATGGGGTTGAGGTCCTGGCGCTGAAGGTTTTCAATCAGCGCGGCCTCCATCTGCTGCTCGCTGGTCATGCTGCGCACGATGCAGGGCACCGTCTCCAGCCCCGCCAGGCGCGCTGCGCGATAACGGCGCTCGCCCGCGACGATGCGGTAGCGCATGCCGTTTTCCACCACCAGAATGGGCGAGATCACGCCCGCCTCGCGGATGCTGTCGGCCAGCTGCTCCAGCGCTTCCTTGTCAAAGTCCCGCCTGGGCTGAGAGGCGTTGGGGTCAATCTCGTCGATGGAGATATCGCGCACCACCGTTTCCAGCAATTCGCCATTCTGTGGCAAAAGCACATCCAGGCCCCTGCCCAGTCCGCCGCGTTTCATCCTCACCGACTCCTATCTGTTACGCTGCAAAAACTCCTGCGCCAGCCTGCGGTAGCTGTCCGCCCCCAGGCTGCGGGGATCGTACAGGTGAATGGGCAGGCCGTGACTGGGCGCTTCGCCCAGGCGCACATTGCGTGGGATCGCCGTGGCGAACACGCGGCTTTTGAAATGCTTCTTGACCGAATCCACCACCTGGATGCCCAGGTTGGTGCGCGCGTCCAGCATGGTCAGCAGCACTCCCTCGATGTCCAGGCCGGGGTTGAAGGCATGCTTGACGCGGTTGACGGTGTTCATCAGGCTGGACACGCCCTCCAGCGCGTAGTATTCGCACTGGATGGGGATGAGCACGCGCTGGGCCGCCGTCAGGGCGTTGACCGTGAGCAGTCCCAGCGAAGGCGGGCAATCCACGAAGAGGAAGTCGTAGTCCCCCTCGATGGTTTTGAGCAGATACCGCAGACGATATTCCCGGCGGTCCAGCTCCACCAGCTCCAGCTCCGCGCCCGCCAGGCGGATGTCCGAGGGAATCAGGCTCAGCCCCTTGACGCAGGTGCTTTGCAGGCAGGAGGGCAGCGGCGTGCGTCCCATCAGCGCTTCATAGACCGAATGGGCGCCCGCGCTGCCGCCGATGCCGCTGGTGGTATTGCCCTGGGGGTCCAGGTCTACCAGCAGCACGCGCTTGCCCGCTTCGGCCAGACAGGCTGCCAGGTTGATTGCGGTCGTGGTTTTGCCCACGCCGCCCTTCTGATTGGTGATGGCGATCGTCTTGCCCATATCAGTCCTCGTTCATATCCATTCGTGCGCCCTTGCGCCAGGGACCATTGTACCCTGTCGCACGAAAAAAGTAAAGCACTCCCCTCAGAACACGAGGGATACCTCCGCGTCGCCGTCCTCGCCTAGCTCATCGAGCACGTAGCTCTCGGGCGGCGCGTTCAGGCGGGAGTATTCGTAGGCCAGCTGCTCCTCCACGTCGCCGCCGCGGCTTTCAAACTCGGCCACGGCCTCCTTGGCCTCCTCGGTGAACTCCTCCAGCGTCATGCCGTTGGCCATGATATAGGAAGCGATCTCCTTGCCCACATAGCGGAAGTGCCACGGCTCAAACTTGATGCCGGTCACATCCTCCTTTTCCTCCAGGAAGCGCAGGATGAAGCCGAAGGTATCGCAGTTTTCCTTCATCCACTGGGCTTCAGGGGTCCACTTGAAATCCTGCGTCATGGTGGGGCGGCCGGCGTAATCGGCATTGAGGATGTCGGCGCAGATCCCGGTCTGGTGCTCGCTGGAGCCGGGCTTGGCCACATAGCCGTCATCGACGTTGTTGTTGCGGGCCAGGTAGTTGGCATAGGTGGTGGACTGGGTGCCGTAGCTGCGATAGCCGCTCTTGAGATAGAGCACCATGCCGGTCTCTTCATCATAGGTGGCGGTCTTTTCCTTGCCGTTTTCGTTTACGTACACATATTCAGTGACGTAGGAGGCCGCGTTGAACATTTCCGTCAGCGCCTTGGCCGCCGTTTCTTCCAGATACACGGCGGCGGACGTAGCCCGCTTCACCCCGGTCACCTTCACCAGCGGGTCGGGCTCAAAGTCCTCATCCAGCATGTTGTCGCCGTTGACCAGTATCGCGTACTTGGACTGGATCTCCGTCAGCGATACGGGGTAAGTCCAGCGCACCTCGGGCAGATCGATTTCCTGCGCAAACGCCCCGCAGGCGGACAGGCACAGGATGACCGTCAGAATACCGCACACCAGCTTGTTCATGCGAGCACCTCATTCATTCGTAGCTTGATGGATCAAAAAATCATACACGCCCAGCTTGTAGCCGGTCATGTAGGTTTCCATGGGGATGCCGGATTCATAGATGGCCTGGGCCTGCTCCTTGCCCACATAACGCACGTGCCAGGGCTCGTACATGTAGCCGGTCACGTCCTCATACTCCTTGAGGTAGCGCACGATAAAGCCGAAGCGATGCGCGTTGGCGGCCACCCACTGGCCCTCCTCGGTTTCGGCAAAGGAGGTGTTGAGCTGGGAGCTGTTCTTTTTGGAAATATCCATCGCAAGGCCAAGCTGGTGCTCGCTGGTACCGGGACGCGCGGACACGCGGTCCGCCTCCTCCTCGCCCTGGCTGGCCTTTTTGCGCGAATAGATGGTGGACTGCTTGGAATAGCTGCGATACCCTGATACGGTGGAAAGGGTCACGCCCTCCTCCTTGGCGGCGGCGAACATCTCCTCCAGTGCCGTGGCCGCATCGTCGCGCATGGACTGGGACATGCCGGTGGCCTCCACCTTGCGCAGGGCTTCGGGCACAAAATACTCGCTCACCGCGTGCTGGCGGTTGATGAGGAACATCGTTCCTTCCATATTTTTATCCGGCAGCGCCACTTTCATACTTCCGTCCAGCAGGGCGGCGGAAGCGGCGACGATGGACAGCACCTTTCCCAGCAGCAATCTCCATCACGACCTTTCGCTTCATTGTATCATTTCCGTAACATTTACGCAACTACATCTTTTCGCCGCTCAGCACTTTTGCCCCTTCCCGGCAGGCAAATTTTACATTTTGGGGCGTGATGCGCATGCGCAGCTCCACGCCTTCGTCGCTGTGGCGCTGCTCCAGCACGCCGCCCATGGCGTGCAGGCGGCTGACCAGCGCATAGCGGCTGAAGGGTACCAGCAGGCGCACCTCCTGCGCGCCAGCGTCCAGCTCATCCTCCACGCGCCGGAGCAGCTCCTCCACGTTTCGGCCCGTGGATGCGCTGATGTAGAGCGCGCCGGGGAGCGTCTGCGCCTCCGGAGCGATTCGGTCGCACTTGTTGACGGCCTCGACGCGGGGCGCCTGCGTGGCGCCCAGGCTGTCGAGCACCTCCTCCACGGTGCGGCGGCGGCTTTCCATCTGCGGGTCGGCGCCGCCCAGCACCAGAACCAGCACGTCGGCCAGGCGGGCTTCTTCGAGGGTGGCACGGAAGGCCTTGACCAGCTCGTGGGGGAGCTTTCGGATAAAGCCCACCGTATCCACCAGCATCGCCTTGCCGCCGTGAGGCAGTTCAATGGGGCGGCTGACGCTGTCCAGCGTGGCGAACAGTTGGTTTTCCACATACACGCCCGCGCCGGTGAGGCGGTTGAAGAGCGTGGACTTGCCCGCGTTGGTGTAGCCCACCAGCGCCACGATGGGCACGCCGCTTTTCTCCCGGCTCTGGCGGCGCAATCCGCGCTGGCGCTCGATCTGCTCCAGCTCGCGCTCCAGGTCGGTCAGGCGCTCGCGGATGCGGCGGCGGCTAACTTCCAGCTTGCTCTCGCCCGGGCCGCGCGTGCCGATGCCGCCCGCCAGCCGGCTGAGCACCAGTCCCTGGCCCAGCAGGCGCTGGCTGCGGTATTTGAGCTGGGCCATCTCCACCTGCAATTTGCCCTCGCGCGTGCTGGCGCGCGCGGCGAAGATGTCCAGAATCAGCGCCGTGCGGTCCACCACCTTCAGGCGCAGAATCTCCTCAAGGTTTTTCTGCATCACGCCGGAGAGCTCCTCGTCGAAGATGACCAGATCGGCCTGCACGGCCTGGCAACGCAGGCTCAATTCCTCCGCCTTGCCACGGCCCACGCAGAAAACCGGATCGGGCTTGGGCCGCTTTTGCAAAACGCGCAGCACCGTTTCGGCGCCCGCCGTCCTGGCCAGCTCCTCCAGCTCATCCAGCGATTCCTCGCTCTCGATGCCCACCAGCACGGCGCGCTCGCGGCCCGTCTGCGTGGCGGGAGCGGCGGCGCGGTAGGCCGCGTCCGTGCGCTCGATTTCGCAAAGCCAGTCCTCCTGCGGCAGGCGGCGGGCGCTGATGAGCTCCGTGCGCCGCACCTGTCCCTCGCGCTCCGCGTCCAGAAAGGCGCACTGCACGCTGGTGGGCCGGCCGTCCTCGCTCACGCCCACGGCACACATGGCGTCAAAGCGCATGCTCAGCAGCGCGCTCACGTCCACGTCGCTCAGTTCGCCCGTCGCGCGGGGGTGGGTGTGCACGCAGCGCACCATGCTCAGCCGCCGCTCGCCACGGCGCAGGCGCAGATCCGGCAGATCGATGCTGTCGGCCCGGCCGATGAACACATCCGCGATCTCCCCGTAGCGGGTGATGTACACCGCGATTTCGCGGTTCATGGACGCAGAATAGCCGCAGAGACTTTGAAGCAAGTCCTGCGGCATGAATTGGCCGGGTTCGAGCTGCACGTCATAGAGCGCGGCCAGCTCGTCCAGCACGGTTTTTCGGATTCCCTCGGTGTTGCCATGAATCTCTGGCATAGGCCGTCCTTTCGGCGCCCCGGATCATTCCTTGGGGTGCTTTTTCTGATAATCCTCCACCGCGGCGTGGATGGCCTGCTCCGCCAGAAGCGAGCAGTGCATCTTGACCGGGGGCAGGCCGTCGAGCGCCTCGGCCACAGCCTTATTGGTCAGCTGAAGCGCCTCGTCGATGTGCTTGCCCTTGACCATCTCGGTGGCCATGCTGCTGGTGGCAATGGCCGCGCAGCAGCCGAAGGTCTTGAACTTGACGTCGGTGATGACGTCGTTTTCCACCTTGATATCCATCTTCATGATGTCGCCGCACTTGGCGTTGCCCACGGTTCCGGTGCCGGACGCATCGGGAATTTCGCCCACGTTGCGGGGATGCTCGAAATGCTCCATCACTTTTTCGCTGTACATGGTCGTTCCTCCTTCAAAAACAATGGCGGTTCTTACGTTTCATGCCCGCGTGTCAGGGCTGGAAGCTGTTCTGGGCAGACAGGGCGCTCATCTCGCGCAGATCCCTGACGATGCCGGGCAGCTTTTCAATCACATAATCCACGTCGGCCTCGGTGGTATCGTTGCCCAGGGACAGGCGAAGGCTGCCGTGAGCGATCTCATGCGGCAGGCCGATGGCCAGCAGCACATGCGAGGGATCGAGGCTGCCGCTGGTGCAGGCCGAGCCGCTGGACGCTTCCACGCCGGCCAGATCAAGGCGCATGAGCAGGGCCTCGCCCTCCACGTAGCGCACGGAGACGTTGACGTTGCCGGGCAGGCGCTGCGTGCGGTGGCCGTTGAGGCGCACGTCAGGGATGTTTTTGAGAATGCCGTCGATCAGCCGGTCGCGAAGCGCGGTCAGGCGGCGGGTATATTCGGGCAGCTCGGAAACGGCCAGCTCAATGGCCGCCCCCAGGCCCACGATGCCGGGCAGGTTTTCCGTGCCCGCGCGCAGGCCGCGCTCCTGCGCGCCGCCGAAGATCAGATTGGAAATCTTGACGCCCTTGCGGATGTAGAGCGCGCCGATGCCCTTGGGCGCGTGGAACTTGTGGCCGGAGAGGCTGAGCATGTCCACGTTCCAGTCGTTGACGTCGATGGGCACGGCGCCCACGGCCTGCACCGCGTCGGTATGGAACAGGACGCCCGCCTCATGGGCGACCTTGCCGATCTCGCGGATGGGCTCGATGGTGCCGATTTCATTGTTGGCGGCCATGATGGAGATGAGCACCGTATCCGGACGGATGGCCTTTTTCACATCCTCCACGCTCACCAGCCCGTTTTCATCCACGGGCAGGTAGGTGACCTCATACCCCTGCTTCTCCAGGTACTGGCAGGTGTGCAGCACGGCATGGTGCTCGATCTGGCTGGTGATGATGTGCTTGCCCTTGGCGGCCAGCGCCCTGGAGGCGCAGCGGATGGCCCAGTTGTCGCTCTCGCTGCCGCCGGCGGTGAAATAGATTTCACGGGGCTGCGCGCCCAGCGCCGCCGCCACCTGCTGGCGGGCCTTCTCCACCGCGCGCCGCGCGTCGCGGCCCACGCTGTGGATGGAGCTGGGGTTGCCATAATGCTGGGTGAAGTAGGGAAGCATGGCTTCCAGCACTTCGGGACGGGTAGCGGTCGTCGCCGCGTTATCCATATAGATGATATGATCGGTCATGGCTGTTCTTCCTCGCTTTCGCATGCCTGGGTCAGCATATCGCTGAGTTTGATCTTTTCCAGCTCCGTGTTGATGCTGTCGGTTACGCGCTGCCAGACCCACCGCACCGGACAGGTGCCGGACCGGCGGCAGGCATTGTCGGCCGAGGCGCACTCGCTGAGCTCGATGGGCCCCTCCACCGCGTCGATGATATCGCGCAGGCTCACGGTTTCCGGCGCGACGGCGATCTGGTAGCCCCCCTGCGCCCCGCGCACGGTGCTCACCAGCCCCGCACGGCGAAGGTTGCCCAGAAGCTGCTCCAAATATTGCTTGGGCACGCCGCCCATGGTGGAGATGCTCTGCAGCGGGAGCGGCCCCTCGCCCGCGTGGGCAGCCAGGTAGTACATGGCGTACAGGCCATATTTGCCCCGGGTGGATAGCTTCATTCCGCGCTCCTTTCGGAATCCCGACTTTTTTAATCGGGTTTCCGACTGGAAGGATAGCACGAACGTGGGCGCGTGTCAATAGGGGCGGAAAAGTTTTTTTCCAGACATCGGAAACCCTCATGTATCCGAGGCAAAAAACGAGGAAGGCGTGCCCGATGGGCCCGCCTTCCCGCTTTCTATTCCCATTTGCAAAGGCTCACGCGCACGCCGCCGTTGTCGGCCACGCGGATATCGGCATAGGCCACGCCTCCGCCGAACCGGTCGCAGACCGCGCCGGGGTTGATGAGGTACATGCCGCGCTCCAGATCGATCTGGGGGTGGTGCGTATGGCCGTAGAGCGCCACCTGCGCCTGACACTCCATCGCAGCATAGTACAGGCGGTCCAGCCCGTACTTGACATGCCATTCATGGCCGTGGCAGGCGTAGAAGCGCACGCCGTTGACCAGGAAGGATACGGCGCGTTCCTCGCGGCTGCCCCAGTCGTTGTTGCCGCGCACCGCATGGCACAGTGCGCCCGCCTCCAGCAGAAGCGGCCGCACGGCGGCAAAATCCGAAAGACCGTCGCCCAGAAAGGCCGCCGCATAGACCGGACCCATGCGCAGGGCCTGCTCCACCGCGGCGCGCAGACCCGCCTTGTCCCCGTGCGAATCGGAAAGCGCGATCACCCGCTTCATGCTCACAGCGCCTCCATGAGCACGCCGCGCATTTTCGCGGCGGCTGCCGCGCGGTGGCTGACGGCGTTCTTTTCCTTCTCGGTCATCTCGGCAAAGGTCTTGCCCGTATGGTAACGGAACAACGGGTCGTAGCCGAAGCCGCCCTCGCCCGCGCGCTGATGGAGCAGCTCGCCCGGGCACTCGCCGCGCAGAACGCGCGTCTCCTCCCCCGGCAGGGCCAGCGCCATGGCGCACACGAAGCGGCAGGCGCGGTTGGTGACGCCCTCCATGTTTTTGAGCAGCAGGTCGTTGTTGGCCTGGTCGTTGCCATGGTCACCCGCATAGCGCGCGCTGTACACGCCCGGTGCGCCATCCAGCGCGTCCACGCTCAGGCCGCTGTCATCCGCCAGCGCGGGCAGGCCCGTGGCCCGGGAGACGGCCTCGGCCTTGATGACGGCATTTTCCTCAAAGGTGGTGCCATTCTCCTCGATATCGCCCTCGAAGCCCGCATCCTTCATGCTGATGAGCTCCACCATGCCGCCGAAGATGTCGCCCAGCTCCTTGAGCTTGTGTGCGTTGCCGCTGGCCACCACCACGCGGCGCGGAGGCAGCAGCCAGTCGCCCATGCCGCGCAGCGCCTCGCGCTGGGCGCGCATCATGGCCCGCACGCCCGCGCGGCCCAGGTCCAGAAGCCGGTTCAGCTCCCGGTTGGTAAAGGGTCTTCCCTCGCCAGTGCCCTGCAATTCGATGAACTCGCCCCGCTGGTTCATCACCAGGTTCATGTCCGTCTGGGCGCGGCTGTCCTCCTGATAGCACAAATCCAGCATGGGCCGCCCGTCCACCACGCCCACGCTGATGGCCGCCACCTGCGCGATGATGGGGTTTTTGTCGATCAGCCCGTTTTGCATGAGCTTGTGCACCGCCATCACCAGCGCCACGAACGCGCCCGTGATGGAGGCCGTGCGCGTGCCGCCGTCAGCCTGCAAAACGTCGCAGTCCAGCGTGATGGTGCGCTCGCCCAAAAGGCTCATGTCCACCGCCTGCCGCAGCGACCGGCCAATCAGCCGCTGAATCTCCACGCCGCGGCCATCCTTTTTGATGCCGTCGCGCGCCTTGCGCCGCCCGGTGGAGGCGGGCAGCATGGCGTACTCGGCCGTCACCCAGCCGCGGCCCTCGCCGCGCAGGAACGGCGGCACGCCCTCCTCCACGCTGGCGGTGCAGATGACGCGGGTCTTGCCCGCGGTGATGAGGCAGCTGCCGTCCGCCGTCTCCACAAAATTGGGTACAAGGGTCAGTTGGCGGGTCTGCGCGTCCCCGCGCCCATCGATGCGCTCCATGCCGGTCGCTCCTTTGTCAAACATGCTGAAAAAGCCGCGCGGGCTGACGCTGCCGCGCGGCTCCCATGGCATTATACATGGGCGCGAGGGAAAAGTCCAGCAATTAGTCCAGCTCCACCACGCCGGGATACTGGGCGATCACTTCCTCCTCGGCGTTGATGAAGGTGGTGGCGGTTTCGGGCTGGGCTTCGATCTTCTCTCCCTCCACCTGCACCTCGACCTTTTTCACGCCCGGAAACTGCGAACAGGTGAACAGGATGGCGCGCACCGCCTGCTGGCCGCCGTCGGAGCTCTCCAGCGCCTGCTGAAACTCCCTGGAGAAGTTGACGGTCACCACGCCGTCCTTCATGGTGACGGATTTGACGCCGCAGTTTTCCGGCAGGGCGCGCTCCAGACCGCTGTCATCCTGCGGACCCTTGGCCAGCTCCAGAACGGCCGTGGTCGGGTCCGCGTCGCTGAACACGGCGCGCGTCACGGGCACCAGCAGCCGCCCCGTCTGCGACGGGAAGTACAGCTGTACCAGCCCCGCATCCTCGGAGAAGGTTTCCACGCTTTCCAGGTTCAGGTTGCCGCCGGTAAACACGCCGCTCACATCGGTGCCGTAGGTGAGCTTGCTGCGCTTCTGCCCGTCAAATTCCAGCGTGACCTCATCCACCGTGGAAAAACAGGTGAGCGCGTTGGTGATGGCGTCCACCATCAGGCTTTCCTGCCGCGCGTCGATGCAGTTGAGCGCCTCTTTGCTGACATTGACGTTCGCGCGGCCTTCGCTGATGTCGATGTCAAAGGTGGTGCCCTCCGGAATGACCGTGCGCAGGCCAAGCCGGGCGGCCTGCATGTCGTTTTCCGCGTCCTTGACCATCAGCGCGAGCGTGGCCTTGGCGATGCCGTCAGTCTTGGGCACCTGGCGCGTGACGGGCACCAGATAGCCGTCGCCGTCCTCATAGAAGACCACGGTCGCCACCGTGTCCTCCTGGGCGAGGGTCTGCTCAATGGGAATCGCCGTCTGCTCCACCAGCACCTGCGAGGTGGTCTGGTCGTTGCTGCGCAGGGCCAGCACCACCACCAGCGCCGCCGCGCACAAAATCAGGATACGCTCGATATCGGCCCGTTTGATCTTCATGCCTCTTCCACTCCTCACGCAGTGATTGCACTCAAAAGGTATGCCGGGCCCATGGCGGACATGCGCACATGATTGCGCTTTTTTGCTTGTTGTGCTATCATCCATCCATGCTTTTGAGGAAAGGAGGGGGTTTGGGCCATGCCGATGGATGGCTTTACCCTGTCGTATATGCGCCGCGAGCTGCTTTCCGCGCTCCGGGGCGGACGGGTGGACAAGGTCAATCAGCCCGAGCGCGACGCGCTGGTTTTGCTCATACGCAGCGGCGGGGGCAACCACAGGCTGCTTTTGAGCGCCAACGCCAACCAGGCGCGCGCCCAGCTGACCGCCCAGGCCTATGAGAACCCGGCCGAGCCGCCGATGTTCTGCATGCTCATGCGCAAGCACCTTTTGGGCGCGCGCGTGAAGGATGTCGGGCAGGTGGCCGGCGACCGCATTCTGACCATCGCTTTTGACTGCCTGGACGAGCTGGGCGATTCCGTGGAAAAAACGCTCTATCTGGAGGTGATGGGCCGTCACTCCAACCTGACGCTGGTGCGGAAGGACGGGGTGATCATCGACGCCATCCGCCACGTAAACAGCGAGATGAGCCGCGTGCGCACCGTGCAGCCCGGCGGCGTATACCAGCTTCCGCCCCAGCAGGACAAGCTGGCCCCGGAAGCCCTCACGCCGGACGCTCTGACCGCGCGGCTGACCGCGCAGGGGGGTACGCTGGCCAAGGGGCTGATGGCCTGCGTCGCGGGCATGGCCAGTGTGTGCGCCCGGGAGATCTGCGCCCAGGTGGGCGCGGACGCCGCCGCACCCGTGAGCGAGCTGGATCCCGGCGCGCTTTCGCCCCGGCTGGTTCAGGCGCTGCGGGACATTCCCGCCGCGCCCGTGGCGCTCTATGACGAGGCGGGGATGGCGGTTGATTTCTTCCCCTTCCCCTACCGCACCTTTGCGGCGGAGCGCCAGAAGGCCATGCCCGGCCTGAGCGCGGCCATGGACGCGTTCTATCTGGGGCGCGACCTGCGCGCGCGCATGCAGCAGAAGAGCGCCGGGCTTCAGCGGCACATCAAGAGCGCGCTGGAGCGCACGGAGAAGAAAAAGGCCATCATGCTCGATTCCATCCGCCAGAGCGCGCTGGCCGAGCAGGACCGCATCTTCGGCGATCTGCTCACCGCCAATCTGCACCTGATCGGCCGGGGCGCGGCCTGTGTGACGGTGCGGAACTACTACGAGGAGGGCTGTCCCGAGGTGGACATTCCCCTCTCCACGCGCCTGACCCCCTCGCAGAACGCGCAGAGCTACTATAAGAAATACCGCAAGGCCAAGGTGGCCGAGCAGTACGCGCGCGAGCAGCTCGTCACCATCGAGCGGGACCTTGCGCTGCTGGAAAATGCGCTGGATGACCTGGACAAGTGCGAAACCACCGCCGATCTGGGCGAGGTACGCTACGTGCTTTCGCAGGCGGGTTTCCTGCGGCCCGAGCCCTCGCGGGGGCGCGGCGGCAAGCCCAAAAAGCTTCCGGAGGGCAAGCCCTGCCGCTTTACCGCGCCCGACGGCACCGTGATCGAGGTCGGCAAGAACTCGCTGCAAAACGACCGGCTTACCCTGCACGCGCGCGGCGGCGAAACCTGGCTGCACGCGCAGGGCATCCCGGGGTCGCACGTGCTGATCCGCACGGAGAGCGACCCGTCGGACGAGACGCTGCTCTATGCCGCCAAGCTGGCCGCCTACTTCAGCAAGGGGCGCAACCATCCCCAGCTTCCGGTGGACTACACCCGCCGCAAGTACGTCAAGAAATCCGCCAACGCGCCTGCCGGGCTGGTCACCTACACCCATTTCAAAACCCTCATCATCGGCCTCACGCCCGAAGATGTGGCAAAAATCATCCGGGAAGGAGGCGGCGGCAAGTGACCATTCAGCTTCGCATCGCCACGCCCCAGGACGCGCCGCTCATCCATGAGATCTTTGGCCATTACGTGCTTGCCTCCACGGCCACCTTTAACGAAGTCAACCCCGGCGTGGAGGTTCGCGCCGAGGAGATCCGCAGCCAGCTGGAAACCTATCCCTGGCTGATTGCGCAGGATGAAACGGGCCGTTTCCTGGGCTACGCCTGCGCCGAGCCCTTCCGCCCGCAGACGGGCTATCGCTATGTTGCCGAGCTGACCATCTTTCTCGCCCCCGATGCGCCGCGCCGCAGCGGCATCGGCCGGCAGCTGTACCGGGCGCTTTTGCCCTTCCTTCAGCGGCAGGGGTTCCGGCAGGTTATCGCGGTGATCACCTCCACCAATGAAGGCAGCCTGGCCCTGCACCGTTCCTTTGGCTTTACCGAGGCGGCGCGCCTCACCTCCAGCGGCTACAAGCACGGCCAATGGCTGACGTCGGTCTGGATGGTCAAGCAGCTCAATGATTTCGACCCTTCCCCCGGGCCCATCACGCCCTTCCGGGAGTGCCGGGCGGAGATGGAAGCGCGCCTGGCCGCGCTGAACGCGGAGGCGTGAGGCATGGACGAGGCGTTTCGGGAATGGCAGGAGTGGCGCGAGGCCACATGCGACGAGCCGCTGGAGGGCATGGCGGCCTTCTTTGACGCGCGCGCAGGGGATTACGAAAGCCACATGGCGCGCTGGGAGGCGCACTACCGCTGGATGGCCCGTCTGCTGCCGGACGGCGTCCGCACGCTGCTGGACCTGGGCTGCGGCACGGGTCTGGAGCTGGACCGCATCTTTGAACGGTTTCCCGACCTGGCGGTGACGGGCATCGACCTTTCGCCGGACATGCTGGAACGGCTGGCCCGTAAGCATGCGGGAAAGCGGCTCACGCTCATCTGCGCGAACTATTTCGGCTGCGACCCGGGCGAAAACCGCTTTGATGCCGCAGTTTCCTTTGAAACGCTGCACCACTGGCCCGCCGCGCGGAAAACGGAGCTGTTCAGGAGGCTCCGCCGCGCCCTCCGGCCCGGCGGGTGCTATCTGCAATGCGACTACGTCGCCACCTCGCAGGCCATGGAGGATGCGGCCATGGCCGAATGCGCGCGCAGGCGGGCGCGCGACGGCGTGCCTGAGGACGCCTTTGTCCACTTCGACACGCCGCTCACTTTGGCACATGAGATGCAATGTCTCAGCGAGGCGGGATTCTCCTGCGTGGAGCTGCTGGGCTTTCTTGAGGGAGACGATCACACCGCCATGCTCAGGGCGCTCAAATAGGGGCCATACAAAAAGCGCCCGGAACGCGATATGGCGTTCCGGGCGCTTGCTTGCATCCGGGAAATTACTTGATTTCGACAGTCGCGCCGACCTCGGCCAGCTTGGCCTTGATCTTCTCGCACTCTTCCTTGGAAGCGGCTTCCTTGATGGTCTTGGGAGCGGATTCCACGAATTCCTTGGCTTCCTTCAGGCCCAGGCCGGTCAGCTCGCGCACGACCTTGATGACCTTGATCTTCTCGCTGCCGGCATCCTTCAGGATGGCGTCGAACTCGGTCTTCTCTTCCTCAGCGGGAGCGGCGGCGCCGGCGGCACCGGGCACAGCCACAACAGCGGCGGCGGCGGACACGCCGAACTTCTCTTCCAGGGCCTTGACCAGGTCGTTGAGCTCAAGCACAGTCATTTTCTCAATCTCGGCAATAAATTCCTCGTGAGTCATGTGAATAGCCTCCATTCTATCATCGGTTTTCGATTAGCTTGCGTAGGAAACGGGAAGCCTGTCAGGCTTCGGGAGCGGCCTCGGAGTCCTTCTTGGCGATCGCGTCCAGCACGCGCACGAAGCTGGCGATGCTGCTCTGCAGGCTGCCGACCAGGCGGGCCAGAAGCACTTCGCGGCTGGGCATTTCGGCCAGGGCCTTGATCTGCTCCATGCTCATCAGCTCGGTGCCAAGCAGGCCGGCCTTGATCTCGATCGCGTCGCTCTTCTTCTTGACGATGAAGTCGTTGACGATCTTGGCGGGGCTTACGGGGTCGTTCATGCCGAAGGCGAAAGCCGACGGGCCGTTGAGCACCTCGTCCAGACCTTCGATGTTCAGCTCCTTGAGCGCGCGGCGCACCAAAGTGTTCTTCAGCACGCAGTATTCAACGCCGTTGGCGCGGAACTGGGCGCGAAGGCCGGTCACCTGCTCCACGGTCAGGCCGCTGTAGCGGACCACGATCACGCTCTG
>CHCFC05602__coassemble_217_pt1 | contig 33383 bp, 31 predicted proteins | sample CHCFC05602__metabat2_high_PE_021 | metagenome-assembled genome bin CHCFC05602
TTATGTTCGTTCCCCCGCTTTCTCCCGGTCTTGTCCGCGACCGCGCATCGGGCCGGCATTCCGTCAATTCAACGAACCTCCGACCTGGATTCTTCCCAGTTCTGAGAAAAAAAACCGTCTTTCCGCGTTCCTTCCATGTTATATGGACGCGCGCGGGCCCCAAAAGGTTTTCGTCCGCGCAAAAAAAGCCGGACCGCGCGGCGGCTGTAACAAGTTGTAACATATATTATAATGAAAGAAACCCGTTTGCCCGGCCGCGGACGAGGCCGTTGACAATTATATTCAAAATCATATAATGGTATATAAACATTGGCATTTACAGCTCCCTGAAACTATGTTAAACTTTTAACGAAATCAGAAAGGAGCTGGGTCAGCATGACTGATGCACGCAAACCCGTGGACAGTGTGGAACGCCTGGAGGAAGAGCTTGCCCTGGTGCGGGCCGCGCAGAAGAAGTACGCCGAGTTTACGCAGGAACAGGTGGACCGCATCTTCTTCGCGGCGGCCATGGCCGCATGCAAGATGCGCCTGCCGCTGGCCAAGATGGCCGTCGAGGAGACGGGCATGGGCGTGGTGGAGGACAAGGTCATCAAAAACCACTTCGCTTCCGAATATATATACAACGCCTACCGCGACGTGAAAACCTGCGGCGTGATCGAGGAGGACAAGGCCTACGGCATCACCCGCCTGGCCGAGCCGCTGGGGGTTGTGGCGGCGGTGATCCCCACCACCAACCCGACCTCGACCGCGATTTTCAAGACCCTCGCCTGCCTCAAGACCCGCAACGGCATCGTCATCTCCCCCCACCCGCGCGCCAAGAGGTGCACGGCCGAGGCCGCGCGCATCGTGCTGGAGGCGGCGGTGGCAGCCGGCGCGCCGGAGCACATCATCTCCTGGATCGACGTGCCCAGCCTGGAGATGACCAACCTCATCATGTGCGAGTGCGACTGCACCTTGGCCACCGGCGGCCCCGGCATGGTGCGCTCGGCCTATTCCAGCGGCAAGCCGGCGCTGGGCGTGGGCGCGGGCAACGTGCCCGCCATCATCGACGAGAGCGCGGACATTTTGCTCGCGGTCAACTCCATCATCCACTCCAAGACCTTCGACAACGGCATGATCTGCGCCTCCGAGCAGAGCGTGATCGTGCCCGAAAGCATCTATGACAAGGTGCGCGCCGAGTTCGCCGCCCGCGGGTGCTATTTCCTTGAGGGCGAGGAGCTGGACAAGGTCCGCAAGACCATCATCATCAACGGCTCCCTCAACGCCAAGATCGTCGGCCAGCCCGCGCACAAGATCGCCAGGCTCGCCGGCCTGGACGTAGGCGAGCGCTGCAAGGTGCTCATCGGCGAGGTCGAGAGCGTGGATCTCAGCGAGGAATTCGCCCACGAGAAGCTCTCCCCCGTGCTGGCCATGTACCGCGCAAAGGACTTTGACGACGCCATGGCCAAGGCCGAGCGCCTCATCGAGGACGGCGGCCACGGCCATACCGCCAGCGTCTACCTCAACCCCAACACCCAGCGCGAAAAGCTCATGCGTTTCGCCGAGAAGATGGAAACCTGCCGCATCGTGGTCAACACCCCCTCCTCGCAGGGCGGCATCGGCGATCTCTACAACTTCAAGCTCGCTCCTTCCCTTACGCTGGGCTGCGGCTCCTGGGGCGGCAACTCCGTCAGCGAAAACGTTGGCGTGAAGCACCTGCTCAACATCAAGACCGTCGCCGAGAGGAGAGAGAACATGCTGTGGTTCCGCGCGCCTGAAAAGGTGTACATCAAGAAGGGCTGCCTGCCCGTGGCCCTGCGCGAGCTGGGAGAGGTGCTGGGCAAGAAGAAGGTCTTTATCGTCACCGACAGCTTCCTCTATCACAACGGCTACACCAAAGCCGTGACCGACCGCCTGGACGAAATGGGCATCACCCACACCACCTTCTTTGACGTGGCCCCCGACCCCAGCCTGGCCTCCGCCAAGGAGGGCGCGGCCGCCATGACCGCCTTCCAGCCCGACTGCATCATCGCCATCGGCGGCGGCAGCGCCATGGACGCGGCCAAGATCATGTGGGTGCTCTACGAGCATCCGGACGTGGACTTCCTCGATATGGCCATGCGCTTCTGCGACATCCGCAAGCGCATCTACACCTTCCCCCGCATGGGCGAAAAGGCGTACTTCATCGCCATCCCCACCACCGCCGGCACCGGCAGCGAGGTCACGCCCTTTGCGGTCATCACCGATCAGGACACCGGCGTCAAGTACCCGCTGGCCGACTATGAGCTCATGCCCAAGATGGCCATCGTGGACGCGGACATGATGATGAACGCGCCCAGGGGGCTGACCAGCGCCAGCGGCATCGACGCCGTGACGCACGACCTGGAGGCCATCGCCAGCATGATGGCCACCGACTACACCGACGGCCTGGCCATCCAGAGCCTGAAGATGATCTTCGACTACCTGCCCCGCGCCTACAACGACGGCCCCAACGACGCCGAGGCCCGCGAGAAGATGGCCAACGCCGCCACCATGGCCGGCATGGCGTTTGCCAACGCCTTCCTGGGCGTGTGCCACTCCATGGCGCACAAGCTGGGCGCGTTCCACCACCTGCCCCATGGCGTTGCCAACGCGCTGATGATCGACGAGGTGCTGCGCTTCAACGCCGCCGAGGTGCCCGCCAAGATGGGCACCTTCCCGCAGTACGACCACCCGCACACGCTTTCGCGCTACGCGATGGTCGCCGACGCCCTGGGCCTGGGCGGCAAGGACGAGAGCGAGAAGCTGGAAAACCTCATCCGCGCCATCGACGAATTGAAGGAAAAGATCGGCATCAAGCCCACCATCCGCGACTACGGCATTGATGAAAACGACTTCCTGAACCGTTTGGATGAGATGGTGGAGCAGGCCTTTGACGACCAGTGCACCGGCGCCAACCCGCGCTACCCGCTGATGAAGGAAATCAGGCAGATGTACCTCAGCGCCTACTACGGCGCCGGGGCCGACAAGTAAGGAGGGCGGCTCAGATGAAACTGGACAAGGTGATTGCGGTCCGCACCAACAAGACCGTGTACCGCGACGGCCATCTGGCCATCAAGGTGTTTGACAGCGACTACAGCAAGGCGGACGTTCTCAACGAGGCGCTCAACCAGGCCCGCGTGGAGGAAACCTCTCTCAACGTGCCCCGCCTGCACGAGGTATGCACGGTGGACGGCAAGTGGGCCATCGTCAGCGATTTCATCCCCGGCAAGACCCTCGCGCGGCTCATGGAGGAAAACCCCGGCCGGCGCGACGAATACATGGACCTGTTCGTGGATCTGCAGCTCAAGATGCACGAGCAGACCTGCCCGCTGCTGGGCAAGCTCAAGGACAAGATGAACCGCAAGATCGACCAGACCGGCCTGGACGCCACCACCCGCTATGAGCTGCACGCGCGGCTGCAGGGCATGCCCAACCACAAGAAGCTCTGCCACGGCGACTTCGACCCCAAAAACATCATCCTGCGCGACGACGGCGAGCCCTTCATCCTGGACTGGGCCCACGCCACGCAGGGCAACGCCAGCGCCGACGCGGCCCGCACGTACCTGCTGTTCTGGCTGGCGGGCGACATCGACGGGGCGGAGAGCTACCTCGACCTGTTCTGCAAAAAGAGCGACACCGCCAGGCAGTACGTGCAGAAGTGGATTCCCATCGTGGCCGCCAGCCAGAGCGTGAAGGGCCGCGCGGAGGAGCGCGAGTTCCTTTTGCACTGGGTCAACGTGGTGGACTACGAATAAGCGATTCGCGCCCCGTCCGCGGGGCGTCAGGATACGGCGGTCAAACGCCAGCAAAGGAGCAAACCTGTTATGAAGATCACCATTTGTATCGGTTCCAGCTGTCACCTCAAGGGCTCGCGCCAGATCGTGGAGGAGCTTCAGCGCCTGGTGGCGGAAAAAGGGCTCAAGGACAAAATCGAGCTGGCGGGCAAGTTCTGCATGGGCAACTGCCAGAACGGCGTGTGCGTCACCGTGGACGAGGAGCCCTTCTCCCTGAGGCCCGAGGACACCAAAGCCTTCTTTGAAAACGACGTGCTTCCCCGGCTCAAATAACCTCAACCGCCGACCTCGCGGGGCTGACGCGCTTTTTCACGCCAGCCCCCTTGGCCTGTTCTCATCCCTTTGCATTGGAGGAGGCTGCCCATGCTCGAAGTGCTCAACCTCAATGAAAACAACTGCGCGGACTGCTACAAGTGCATCCGCACCTGCTCGGTCAAGGCCATCACCTACGCCAACAACACCGCCGAGATCGTGCACGACGAGTGCATCCTCTGCGGCAACTGCTTCGTGGCCTGCCCGCAGAAGGCCAAGCAGGTCCGCTGCGACGTGCCCCGCGTCAAGGAGGCCATCGCCGCGGGCAGGCATGTGGTGTGCAGCCTGGCCCCGTCCTTCATCGCGGATTTCCGCATCCGCTCCCTCGACGTGATGGCCGACGCCCTCAAGCGCCTGGGTTTTGCCGAGGTGCAGGAAACCGCCGTGGGCGCGCAGATGGTCAGCGACGAATACGCGCGCATCATGCGCGAGGGAAAGCAGCGCGTGCTCATCTCCAGCTGCTGCCCCTCCATCAACATGCTCATCCAGAAGTACTACCCCACCATGCTCCCCCATCTGGCCAGGGTGCTCACCCCCATGCAGGCGCACTGCAAGGCCATCAAGGAGCAGAATCCGCAGGCTTTCACCGTGTTCATCGGCCCCTGCATCGCCAAGAAGGCCGAGGCGGACGAAAGCCCCTACACGGATGTGGCCCTCACCTATGACGAGCTGCGCGACTGGCTGGCCCAGGAGCACATTGAGCTGCCCACCGACCACGTCGAACCCGCCGACGGCAAGCGCGCGCGCCTCTACCCCGCCACCGGCGGCGTGCTCAAGGCCACCGACCGCGTGGACGGCTACCGCCGCATCGCCATCGACGGCGTGGACAACTGCCGCGCCGTGTTCGACGAATTGGAAAACGGCCAGTTCGGCAACGTGTTCATCGAAATGAGCGCCTGCGAGGGCAGCTGCGTCAACGGCCCCTGCATCCGCGAGCACGCCGAGCGCCGCCTCAAGGGCGCGCTGCGCGTGGACAACTTCGCCGGCGATCAGCGCTTCGACGACCCCGCGCCCGCCGACATCAGCCACAGCTACGCCTTCCTGGGCGGCAGGAAGGTCAAGTTCGGCTCCGAGGCCATCAGCGACATGCTCTACAAGATGGGCAAGACCAGCCCCGAAAAGGAGCTCAACTGCGGCAGCTGCGGCTATCCCACCTGCCGCGACAAGGCCATCGCCATTTTGGAGGGCAAGGCCAAGATCGAGATGTGCCTGCCCTTCCTCAAGGAGAAGGCCGAGAGCTTCTCCGACAGCATCATCAACAACACCCCCAACGCCATCATCGTCATGGACGAGGACCTGGTGGTGCAGCAGATCAACCGCGCGGCCCTGCGCATGTTCAAGCTCAAGGACGCCAGCGACATCCTCCATGAGCACGTGGTCCGCATCCTCAATCCCGGCGACTACCAGAACATCATCACCTCCGCCCTGCACACCACCACCCGCATGCACTACCTGGCCGACTACCAGCTCTACGTGGACGAAACCATCCTCTACGACCGGCAGTACCATATCGTGATCTCCCTCATGCGCGACGTGACCGAGCAGGAAACCCTGCGCGGGCAGGACGCGGAGCTGCGCAAGCAGACGGTGGAGATCACCGACAAGGTGATCGAAAAGCAGATGCGCGTGGTGCAGGAGATCGCTTCGCTCCTGGGCGAGACCACGGCGGAAACCAAGATCGCCCTCACCAAGCTAAAGGATGCGATGGCCCATGAATGACCTGTGGATTGAAACCGGTTCCATCAGCATGAACAAGCACGGCGAAACCCTCTGCGGCGACAAGGTGGAATTGGCCGGCGGCGGCGACGAGGACCTTACGCTGGTGCTGGCCGACGGCCTGGGCAGCGGGGTGAAGGCCAACATCCTCTCCACCCTGACCAGCAAAATCCTCTGCACCATGATCTCCGGCGGCATCCCGCTGGAGGAGTGCGTCTCCACCATCGCAAGCACGCTGCCGGTGTGCAGCGTGCGCAAGGTGGCCTATTCGACCTTCACCATCATCCGGATTCTGGACAACAAAACCGCGCGCATCATCCAGTTTGACAACCCCGCCACCATCGTGCTGCGCAAGGGCGAAGTGTTCGACTATCCCAGGGTCACGCGCGTGATTTCCGGCAAGACCATCTGGGAGAGCACCTTCCCCATCGAGCTGGACGACGTGTTCATCGCCATGAGCGACGGCGCGGAGTACGCGGGCGTGGGCGACCTGATGAACTTCGGCTGGACGCGCGATTCCATCGCCGACTACGCCATGGCCAACTACCTGCCCGAAAACAGCGCCAAGTTCACCGCCGGCCTCATCATCGACGAGTGTGACCGCCTCTACGGCGGCTCGCCGGGCGACGACACCACCGTGGCCGTGGTGCGCGTGCGCGGCCGCCATCCGGTCAACCTCGTGGTCGGCCCGCCCGAGCACAAGGAGGACGACGTGCGCATGATGAACCTCTTCTTCGGCAAGGAGGGCACCAAAATCGTCTGCGGCGGCACCACCAGCAACGTCGTCTCCCGCTACCTGGGCCAGCCCATCATCGCCTCGCTGGACTATCACGACCCCGACGTGCCGCCCATCAGCCGCATCAAGGGCGTCGATCTGACCACCGAGGGCGTGATCACCCTCTCCAAGGTGCTCACCTACGCCGAGGATTTCCTCGATCAGGCCAAGCTCGCCCCCGCCTGGTCCACCCAGAAGGACGGCGCGAGCCTCATCGCCCGCGAGCTGTTTGAAAACGCGACCGACGTCAATTTCTTTGTGGGCCGCGCCATCAACCCCGCGCACCAGAACCCCAACCTGCCCATCACCTTTGGCATCAAGCAGCAGCTGATCACCAGCCTGGCCGACTGCCTCAAAAAAATGGGCAAACACGTTCGCCTTTCCTACTTCTAAAACCGGATGGAGGAATCATCGGCTATGCTGCTATTCGACACCTACGTTCAAAAGCTCAAGTACAAGGTGCTCAAGGAGGTCGCGCGCCACGACTACGCCGGGACGCTGCAGGACTGCTACCTGGACATCCCCAAGGCGATCTCCCCCGGCCCCAGGAGCACCATGCGCTGCTGCATCTACAAGGAGCGCGCCATCGTGGCCGAGCGCGTGAAAATCGCCATGGGCGGCCACAAGGAAAACCCCAACGTCATCGAGGTCATCGGCATCGCCTGCGACGAGTGCCCCGTCAGCGGCTACCGCGTCGGCCCCGACTGCCGCGGCTGCATCGCGCACCGCTGCTCCAGCGCCTGCCCGCGCGGCGCGATCTCCTTTGACGAAAACCACCACGCGCACATCGACCCCGACAAGTGCATCAACTGCGGCAAGTGCGCCTCCGTCTGCCCCTACAGCGCCATCCAGAACCATGTGCGCCCCTGCGAGCGCGCCTGCAAGGTCAAGGCCATCCAGCAGGGCGAAAACCATGTGGCCCATATCGACGACAGCAAGTGCATCGCCTGCGGCGCGTGCGTCTACCAGTGCCCCTTCGGCGCCATTCAGGACAAGAGCTTCCTCCTGGACGCCATCCGCATCCTGCGCGAAAGCGAGGGCAACAAAAAGTACAAGGTCTACGCCGTCGTCGCCCCCTCCATCTCCAGCCAGTTCGTCTATGCCAAGCTGGGTCAGGTGATCACGGGCCTCAAGGAGCTGGGCTTCTTCAGCGTGGTGGAGGCCGCGCTGGGCGCGGACATGGTCGCCTACCGCGAGGCCAAAGAGCTGGCCGAGAAGGGCTTCCTCACCTCCAGCTGCTGCCCCGCCTTTGTCAGCTACATCGAAAAGAGCTTTCCCACCCTGAGGCCCTTCGTCAGCCACAACCTCTCCCCCATGGCCGAGGTGGCGCGCTTCATCAAGGGCACCGACCCCGACGCCAAAATCATCTTCATCGGCCCCTGCACGGCCAAGAAGCAGGAGTTCCAGCGCGAGGAGGTCAGGCCGTGGGTCGACTGCGTGCTCACCTTCGAGGAGCTGCAGGCCTGGTTTGACAGCCGGGATCTCGACCTGCCCTCCCTCGGCGAGGACGTGCTGGACAACGCCAGCTACTTCGGCCGCATCTTCGCGCGCAGCGGCGGCCTGACCGACGCGGTGGCCCAGGCCCTCAAGGAGCAGCAGAGCGATTTCATCGTAAGCCCCATCCCCTGCGACGGCATCGAGGCCTGCCGCGTGGCCCTGCTCAAGAAGCAGAAAAACCTGCTCAAGGAAAACTTCATCGAGGGCATGGCCTGCGTGGGCGGCTGCATCGGCGGCGCGGGCTGCCTCACCCACGGCCCCAAGGACAAGGGCGAGGTGGACAAATACGGCCACGAGGCCTACGAAAAGACCATCTCCGCCGCGCTGGCCCAGTGCGCCTACGACGCGGAGAAGTAACCCCGGCGGGCATCATAAAGCATCCGCGCTTTCCCCATGCAAAGGAGAAGCGCGGATGCTTTTGCGTTCTGCGGTTTTTGGGGGACTTACTGCGCCTCCTCCGGCGCGTCGGGCAGGGCGACGGTCACCGTCTGCCCCGCCTCGTCCACCTGCGCGGCGATGCCGGTGAGGCTTTCGAAGGTGGAGGCGGGCAGGTAGAGCACGCCGCCCACGCCGCGGATGTCGCGCACGGGCACGATCTGCGGCTCGTTGTTTTTGTACGCCTCCAGCGAGACGGGCGCGCCCGACTGGTCGTGGGTGAAGGCGATGCGGAAGATATCGTCGTTCACGGCAAAGGCGTATTCGTCCGCCTCCACGGACTCGGAGGTGATCACGTTGATTCCGGCCTCATGGAGAATTTCCAAAAACGGCAGGTAGACCTCCTCGCCCATCCGGTAGGGAAGCAGCGGCGCCTCCGTCTCGTCCTCCGCCGCGACGGTCAGCGCCTTCGCCGCGCCGGCAAGGCGGATGCCGTAGCCCTCCATGGCCTCGAACGCGGGTTCCGGCGTGGAGGTGGGCGCGGCGGTCGGGGACGGCGTCGCGGTGGGCGCGGCGGGCGTCGCGGTCGCGGTGGGGGCCGCGGTCGGGGTCGCAGTCGGCGTCGCGCTCACGGTCGCGGCGGGGGGTTCGGTCGCGGCGGGCGCGGGCGTTTCAGCCGCGGCAGGGGTCGCGGGCGCTTCGGTGAGGGCCACGCTCAGGCCGGAGGTGGGAGAAGGCGCGGGCGTGACCGCATTGGGCGACAGGCGCACCTGGCCGCTCTCGTACAGCACGGTCAGCGTAACGCGCCCGGCCATGCCGTCGGCGCTCAGGCCGTGCTGGTACTGGAACTGCTCCACCGCGCGGCGGGTCTGGTTTCCGTACACGCCGTCGATGTCGCCCTCGTAATAGCCGTACCGGGCCAGCTCCTCCTGGAGCCTGCGCACCTCGTCGCCCCTATCGCCCACCTGGAGCGTGCTGTATTCCGGGTTGGGCGTGATATCAATGGTGGGGACGGGGGTGGGCCTGGGCGTGTCGGTGGGCGTGGGGGTGGCCGTGGGCGCCGCCTGCACATAGGGCGTGGGCGTGGGCTCGTCATAGGCGGGCATCGCGCCGGGGTCCGGCGCGTTCTGCACCGAGGCGGCCACGACCATCGACATATACACCAGAATCGTTTTCAGCAGATCCATGAAAGGTTCCTCCTTGGTCAGCCCGGTCAGCCGGGCGCGTCAAAGCGGGAGCGGCGCGCCATGGTGAACACCACGCCCCTGAGCTGGCGGACATCCTCGGCCAGGTTGGTCATCACGGCGTTGAGTTCGCCGGCGGTAAAAGCGCCGTCCCTGGCGGCCAGCACCGTGAGGCCCTCCAGCGTGCCCAGCATGCCCGCGTCGGCGCAGCATCCGGCCGGGGCCGCATTGAGAATCACAAAATCAAAGCGGCTTTTCGCGCTCTTGAGGAAGGAGCGAAACGCGGGCGTGGCGGCGATATCCGCCACCGCGCCCTCCGGGGGCAGCCCCTCGATGAAGGCCAGGCCCTGCTCCGGGGTTTTGACGATCACATCCATCAGCGAAACCCGTCCGCCCAGGTATTCCGACAGGCAGGCCTGGGGCCGCACCCCCAGCAGCGCGGAGAGGCGCGCCTGGCCCGCGTCCATATTCACGGCCAGCACGCTGAAGCCCTGCCGCGCCAGCTCGCTGCACAGAAGCGCCGTGAGCACCGCCTGATCGCCCTCCGGGTCCATCCCGGCGATCACCGCGACGCTCTGGCCGCTGGCGCACAGGCCGTTGCGCAGCTTGAGCGCAAAGGCGCGCACGTTCTCCCTGATCAAACGGTCCACCCGGTCCAAAAGCATGCCGCCGCGCTGCTTTTTTCCATCGGCCAGCAGCCGGCGGACCTCGCGCCGGCAGTCCGCCAGCGCGCCCATGTGCGGCGCGGCGAGGCAGCGGGCCTCCGCGTCGTCAAAGTGCAGGGGCCGGCGGTCCGAGCCCAGCAGGCACCCGGCCAGCGAGCCTATGGCAAAGGCGGCCAGCAGCGTCCAGACCACCTTCATGGGGCGGTCGGGTCCGCAGGGGGCGGCGGGGATCTCCGCCGGGGCGACCTCGTGCGCTTCCGTGGCGCCCAGCTCGTCCTGCGCGCGGGCGACCAGCTCGCGCCCGATGGCGTCCGCCAGCCCGGCCGTATATACCGGGTCCGGTCCGACGGCCACGACCTCCAGCATATGCGTGCCGTCGATGCCGCGCACGCCCGCGCGGGTCTGACCGTCGCTGGCGGCATGGGCGAGCACCGCCTGGCGGAATCCGTCGGTGCGGGTGAGGGCGTGGCAGTCGCGCGCGAGCATCCGCGCCGCTTCCAGCGGGGCCTTCTGCGAGGCCGCCGCCTCCGGCGCGGCGTAGAACGTATAGACCGCACGGTAGCGGTCGGGCTCATACACCCATGTGTACGCCGCCATCAGGCACCCCGACGCGAGGCACAACAGCAGCGTCCACGGCAGGAAATGCCGCCATTTCAGCAGGGCTTTGCGCATGGCCTCCACCCCTTTTACGTCCAGATTCCACCTTTCCTAGCATAGCACACCGCCGCCGCATTGGCAAGCAAAAGCATTGACAAAGCGGCAAAACGCGCTAAGATGAAAGGGCATTTTCCGCCAGGGGAGACGATACGCCATGATTCTGGGAGAACCCGCCTTTTCCGTCCAGCCGAACCGTCAGGCCCTCAGGGACGACAGCCGCTTCCTTTGCTTTGACGCGGGACGCGTGCTGCTTGCCGATGCGGCCGGCGGCGCGCCCGCCATCCCCACCTTTGCGCAGGTGCGGCCCCTGCCGGACGGCATCGCGCCCTTCGAGCTGGCGCACACGGACCGCTTCGCCCTCTTCTGCCCGCATCCGTTCCTTGGCGGGCAGGTCCCGGAGCGCGCGGGGCTTCGGTACTATCCGCTGCACGTCTTTCGCAGCATGCCCTACGCCGAGGCCGGGCTGATGGTGTCCTGCTGGCACCTGTGGGCCTGGTATGAGCGCAACCGCTTCTGCGGCCGCTGCGCCCATCCGCTCGTGCCGGACGAAGCGGAGCGCGCCCTGCGCTGCGAGGGCTGCGGGCTGGTGGTCTATCCGGCCATCGCCCCGGCGGTCATCGTGGCCATCACCCGCGGGGACAGCATTCTCCTGGCGCGGAGCGCGCGCAGCGCCTTCCGCCATCACACGCTGATCTCCGGCTATGTGGAGGTGGGCGAGACGCTGGAGCATGCCGTGCGCCGCGAGGTGATGGAGGAGGTGGGCCTGCGCCTGGGCGCGCTGCGCTACCTGGGCGACCAGCCCTGGGGCGTGAGCGGGTCGCAGATGTTCGCCTTTCAGGCCGAGGCGCAGGAGGGGGACATCCGCCTGCAGGAGAGCGAGCTTTGCGAGGCCGGCTGGTTCCGCCGGGACGAGCTGGAGCCGCGCGGGCGCACGGTGAGCATCGCCCTGGAGCTGATCGAGCGCTTCCGCACGGGCACGCTATGACAGGAGCGGCAGGCGTTGACATTTGAGGCACGGCATGCTATGGTTTTTCCGAAGCTGGAAACGAAAGGCGGGCGTCGCCATGACGGGCGTGATGGACTACGGAATCGGCAACATCGGCTCCATCCTGAACATGATCAGAAAGGTGGGCGCGCAGGGCGTCCCGGTCCGGACCGCGGAGGAGCTGAGCCGCTGCAGCCGGCTGATACTGCCGGGCGTGGGCCGCTTTGACGCGGGCATGGCGCTGCTTGAGCAGAGCGGCATGCGCCGGGCGCTGGACCGCGCGGTGGCGGCGGGGGTGCCGCTGCTTGGCATCTGCCTGGGGATGCAGATGCTGGGCCGCCGCAGCGAGGAGGGGCCGGGCGAGGGGCTGGGGTATCTGCCCTTTGACCTCAGGCGCTTCCGGCTGGACGATCAGCCGCAGCTCAAGGTGCCGCACATGGGCTGGGACTACGTGACCGTGGAGCGGCCGGACGACCCGCTGGCGGCGGGGCTGGAGGCGGAGCCGCGCTTTTACTTCGTGCACAGCTACCACGCCGTTCTGGACGACCCCGCCGACGCGCTGATGACCTGTGACTACGGCTATCCCTTCCCCGCCGCCGTGCGCCGGGGAAACGTCTGGGGCACGCAGTTCCACCCCGAGAAGAGCCACCGCTTCGGCATGTGCCTGATTGGCAACTTCGTAAAGGAGGCGTAGGATGTATCACCGTCCGAGGCTGATTCCCTGCCTGCTGATCTCCGACGGCGGGCTGGTCAAGACCGTGCGCTTCAAGGACCCCAACTACCTGGGCGACCCGATCAACGCCGTGAAGATCTTCAGCGAAAAATGCGTGGACGAGCTGTGCGTGCAGGATATTCGCGCCAGCCGCGAGGGGCGCGGGCCGGACTTTGCCCTGCTGGAGGACATCGCCTCCGAAGCCTTCATGCCCCTGTCCTACGGCGGGGGCGTGACCACGGTGGAGCAGGCGGCCCGGCTGTTTCACATCGGGTTTGAAAAGGTGATTCTCAACACCGCGCTCATCGACCGGCCGGAGCTGGTGCGCGAGCTGGCGGAGCGCTTCGGGTCGCAGAGCGTGGTGGCGTCCATCGACGTAAAACTCGACCGCCTTCGCCGCTACCGCTGTGTGGTGGCCGGCGGCACGCGCGCCACGGGCGAGACGCCGCTGGCGCTGGCCCAGCGCGCGCAGGCGCTGGGCGCGGGCGAGGTGCTGCTCAATTCCGTGGACCGCGACGGCATGATGCAGGGCTACGACTTAAAGCTGGTCAAATCCGTCGCCGACGGGCTGACCGTGCCGCTCATCGCCTGCGGCGGCGCGCATGACGCGGCCGACCTGGCGCGCGTGCTTCACGAGGGGCACGCCCACGCGGCGGCGGCGGGCAGCCTGTTTGTGTACTTCGGGCCGCTCAAGGCGGTGCTCATCAACGTGCCCTCCGAGGAGGAGCTGTGCCGGCTGGGGGTTTACCGGGCGCGGTAGGGCGCGTTCGGGGGAAAGCGCCTCTTTCCACCGGCATCAGAAAACGCGGCGGGACGCACCCCGCATCAGAAGGCCGGCCATTTTGGCTTTTTCCGGACGCGAGGACGCTCCCCCGCCGTGCAGGTCGTTGGTTTCATCATGCTCGCGGAAAACAAAGAATCCGAACCCGTCGCCAATCGGAAACAGGTTCGGATTCTGTTGGTTTGGTGCCGGTGGTGGGACTCGAACCCACACGGGGGATTAGCCCAACGGATTTTGAGTCCGTCACGTCTGCCAATTCCATCACACCGGCGCGCATGGGGTATTATAGCATACTTGTCGGGGGAGAGGCAATACCCGGCGGGGGTTTTTTCCGGGAGGGGGCGTTACCCCCTCTCCCCCAGCCGCCCCAGAAAGCCGCGGGACAGCGCGCCGGCCAGGCACACCAGAAGGCCGCTGGGCACCAGCACCCAGTATGCCCTCGCGCCGCACCGGTCAAACAGCGCGCCGTAGAGGATCTGTCCCAGGGGCTGGGCGCACAGGGACAGGGTGAACACGTAGGCCATCACCTTGCCCATCAGCCCTTCGGGCGTGCGCCGCTGAATCGCGGAAATGGCGCAGGTGGAAAACACGCTGCACCCGAACTGGCAGGCGCAGAACATGGCCGTGAGGCCGAGGTAGCGGCCCGTCGCGTCCAGCGGCACCAGAAACGCCCCGCCCGCCAGCACCAGCGCCGCGCCCACGCCCATGAACACCCGGACCATCCGGACAGGGCGCAGCCGCCCGGCCGTCAGCCCCGCAAACAGGCTGCCCAGCACCGCCGCGACGCCCATGGCGCTTTCCGCCGCGCCGTAGAGTTCCGCCGAAAGGCCCAGCACCGTGCGCACCAGAAAGGGAAAGCCCACGACCGCCGTGCCCGCGATGAACAGGCTCGCCAGCGCGGCCAGCAGCAGCAGCTTCAAAACGTCGGGCTGCTCGCGGCACAGAAAGCGCAGGCCCGCACGCAGGTCGGCCTTCAGCATGGCCGCGCTTCGAAGCGCCGCCGCCTGCGGGGGCGGCAGACGGATGAAGCCCTCCAGGCACGCCGTCAGCAGAAAGCAGGCCGCCGCCGCATACAGCACGGGGACCATGCCAACCGCCGTGTAGACCACGCTGCCCAGAAACGGGGTCGCCAGCGAAGCCACCGCCGCCGCCTGGCTGACCGCCGCGTTGCCCTTCTCCAGCGCGTCTCCCGAAAGCATCTGGGGCACGCACGCCTGCACCGTGGGCGACTCAAAGGCCCCCAGCGCCGACAGCGCCACCAGCAGCACGGTGATGAGCGGCAGGTCGTATCCCAGCGGCAGCGCCGCGCCGGCCATCAGCGCCGCAAGGCCGGAGAGGGCGTCCAGCGCGATCATCAGCGTGCGCCGGTTCATCCGGTCCGCCAGCACGCCGCCGAAGGGCGAGAGCGCTATGGTGGGAAGCATGGACGCGGACAGCATCCCGGCGAACACAGCGGCGGACCCGGTGCGCTCCAGCACATACATTGCCAGGGCGAATTTCAGCGTGCCGTTGCCCAGGAGGGACATGATCTGCCCCAGCAGCAGAAAGACGAAGTTGCGGTTCAGCCATGCCGTTTTTTTCATTGTGCGTTGCTCCTTTGCATCCTGCCCCGCGCGCCTTTGCGCGCATGCGGCGGGGTCGGAACGGTCTTTAACATACCTACCGAATGAATGTATCGTCCGAAAAGAAAAGGGGCGTTCCCCCCTTTCCCGCTCACAGCGCCATCTGCGCCAGAAAATCGTCCACCAGCGCCCGGATGCTGTCGTCAAACAGCGGAAGCCCCATCTTCTCCAGCATCTCCCCGATGAAGCGGAACTTGCGGGCCAGCTCCTCCTGGGTGGCCGGAAACACGCCGGGCAGCAGCCACAAGCTGGTCAGCAGCGGCAGCAGCTCGGCAATCTCTTTGGGATAGCCGGTATGGATGGAGCCGTCCCGGTTTCCCTCCTCGATCAGCCGCAGAAAATACGGGGTCAGCACGCGGCGGTTGGATTCGATCATCTCCACCAGTACCCGCGGGTTTTGGGTGATGGGCACCGCCTGGACCGTCATGCGGCTGCGCGCCTCGTCCGCCTGATTGAGCCGGACGGCTTCCCGCAGCTTTTCCAGCCCGTTGAGATCCCCGCGCGCCCGCACGGCCTCAAAGGGGTTGTTCTCGAAAAACATCCGGTCCCCCACCGCGCTCATGATCTCTTCCTTGGATTTGAAATGGTGATAGACCGCGCCCTTGGTCATCCCCTCCAGGCCGTCCACGATGTCCTGAATGGTGGTCCGGTCATAGCCCTTTTCCAGAAACAGGCGCTGGGCAACGTCCAAAATGCGCTCCACCGTCGCCTCCGGGTGCTTGTTGCGTGCCATGCGCGTCCCTCCCGATACATTCATTCGGTACGTATGTATTATAGCAGGGTTTTTCCTCCTGTCAATCCCCTCTTTGCTCCCGTTTTGCGAAAGGCTGCGCCCTCCCGCCGCTTCTCCATCACGAAATTCGTCATCCGCACGCCATGGCGCTCCACCTGCTGCTCCCGGAGGACCCGGTAGCCCCTGCGCTCGAAAAAGGGCCGGGCCGTGAGGGAAGCGTGGGTGGTGAGCACGGGCGCGTCCACCGCCCGCTCCAGCCGGTCCAGCAGCGCCGTGGCGACGCCCCGGCCCTGACGGTCCCTGTGCACGTAGAGCCGGTCGAGGTAGCCCGCCCCGTCGATATCCCCGAAGCCCACGATGAGGCCGCCCTCCTCCACCGCCACCAGCGAATGGTGCGCCAGCAAGGACCGGTTCCAGCGGTCCTCATCCGGCGCGCCGTCCGCCCAGGCGTCCAGCTGCTCCGGGGAATAGTCGGCGGCGTTCACCGCATGCACCGTATCATAAAACAGCGCCGTAATCTGCGCAAGGTCCCCCGGCTCATACCTGCGGATTTTCATGCGGGGCCTCCTCTTTCGGCGCGCGCGGCTGTGCGGCCTTCCCGGATTTTCGGGGCAGCGGGGGCAGGACCTTCACGCGCTTGAAGCGCTTGAGCTTTTTGCGCGCATACTCCTCCGCCAGCGGCAGGTCCGCCAGCGGGCAGCGCATGGCCAGCACCTGCCAGTATCGGGGTCGGAAAAACAGCACCGTCGCCCCCTCGCGCCACACGCGCACCCGGCGGATGCTCTCCCAGGGCAGCGTCACGCGCCTGACCAGCGTGAGCCCCTCCAGCGGCGGGCGGTCATCCCCGGCGGCCAGCCGCTCCACGGCCTCCGGCGTGGTGAAGCGCGCGTAGAGCCGAAGCGCGCCGCAGCCCTGCGGCACGTAGACGCGCGCGTGCACCCCCTGCCGGTCCATGAAAAAGTGTACGCGCTCCGGGCCGCGCAGGAGTAGCACCGCCAGCAGCGCCAGCAGCATCCCGGCCAGCACCCCCAGCATCACCCACAGAAACCCCTGCCGAAGCAGCGCCGTCACGCCCGCCGCGCCCGTGGCCGAGGCCTCGGCCGCCAGCACGGCGACCAGCGCCACCAGCCAGGCCGGCAGCGTCACGCGCAGCACGTCGTTCCAGGAGAACCAGTCCGTCACGGGGGTTCGGATGATGCCGAAGGACAGCTGCTCCCCGGTTTTGGCCAGCTTTCCCCCGCAGTAGGGGCAGCTTTCCCCCAGCGGCGTCTCCGTGCGGCATTTGCGGCAATAATTGACCAGCGGCATGGGCCACGACCTTTCCGTTTTTTGACATGCATGCCCGCGCGCCCGGCGGGCATGCTTTTCCATGAGGTGATAGCAGCATGGACATTTACCCCACATTGCGGGATCTGGTGGAATGCGACCCCGCCAGCAGGCAGCTCTTCGGCCGCCTCCCGCCCGACGCGCAGGTGGCGCTGCAGGAGCAGCGTCAGGACATCCGCACGTATGCGGACCTGGAGCGTGCGGCCGCAAGTTTTGAGCGCCGCGCGCGCGGCTGGTAGGCAAGTTGGCAGCCGGCGGATCATAGGCTGTAGGGACATCACCCCGAAAGGAGAACCTCTATGGCCGAACAGAACGGTACCAACACGGGCAAATGCGCCGAGGAATACGTCGTCAAGCGGGGCGACAGCTTCTATCTGATCGCCCACAAGCTGGGCGTGCCCCTGCGCGACCTGCTGGCCGCCAACCGCGACATCCACCCCGCCCGCCTGATGGTGGGCGACGTGCTGTGCGTGCCCCGCGAGGAGGACGATTCCCCGCAGACGGGCGGGCTGGGCGGCTCCCAGTCCGGCGGCACGACGACGCAGTCCGGCACGACGACCCAGTCCGGCGGCATGACGCAGACAACGCAAGCCACCGGCACGACCCAGTCCGGCACAACGACGCAGACCGGCACAACGCAGACAACGCAGGCTACCGGCACAACCCAGTCCGGCACGACGGCCCAGACCGGCACGACGCAGACAACACAGGCCACCGGCACGACCCAGTCCGGCGGCACGACGGCCCAGACCGGCACAACGGCCCAGTCCGGTGCCACAACGCAATCCGGTGGCACAACGGCCCAATCCGGCGGCACGACGGCCCAATCCGGCGGCACGACGCAGTCCAGCGGCACGACAACCCAATCCGGCACGACGCAGACCACGCAGGCCACCGGCATGGCGCAGTCCAGCGGCACGACAACGCAATCCGGCATGGCGCAGACCACCCAGCCGACCTGCATGACCGGGCAGACCGCGCCGGACACCACTTTGCCCTGCACCGAGGACGAACAGTGGATCATCCAGAAGGGGCAGACCGTATCCGACCTGCAGCTGCGCGGGCTGGTGAGCCGCCACACGCTGGAGACGGCCAACCCCGGTGTGGATCTGGAAAACCTGAGCGTGGGCCAGACCGTGTGCATCCCCCGGGACAACGTGCCCTGCGCGCTGCCGGAGACCTACACGCTGGCCGCCACCGAAACGCTGGAGGCCGTGGCCATGCGCTTCAACCTGCCCGTGGCCAGCCTGCTGCGCGCCAATCCATGCCTGGCGCCGCAGGACTTTGAAGGCGGCGTCACGGTCATCCTGCCAAGGTAACGGCTCAGCCGGCGTCGCGCAGGAGCCGGGCCACCAGCTGCTCGATGTGCTGCCGGGCGGCCTGCGCCAGAAGCAGCTCGTCCTCCGGGGCGGGCGGCCTGTCGCCCATCAGCCCCACGAACTGGCTCACCTTCAGGCCCAGCGCGTCCTGCATGTCCTGATCGCTCCCGCCCTGGGACACCAGGTAATAGCACAGGATGGAGTCCGTCTGGCCCATGCGGTGGGCGCGGTCCTCCGCCTGGCTGTGCACGGCGGGCGACCAGTCCAGCTCGCCGAAAACCACGCAGCTGGCGCGCTGCAGGTTCAGCCCCGCCGCCGCGCGCAGCGATACGCAGCACAGATTGGTACGCCCCGCCATGAACCGCTCCACCGAGCGCTCCTTCATGGCGGGCGTTTCGCGTCCGGTGATGAAGGCCGGCGAATACGCCTTGAGCTCCTTTTTGTACAGGTCCATCACCTGATGATGATGCGCAAAGAGCAGCACCCGCTCCTGCGCGTCCAAAAGCGCGCGCACGAACTGCGCCACATAGGGCGCCTTGGCCATGCCGGTGGCCTGCCGCTCGCCGCTCTCCACCGCCATCTTCCACAGGGCGCGCTGGGATGCGTCGGCCGCCGCGTCGCTTTTCAGCCGGGCCAGCGTCTCGCGCACGGGCTCCATCAGGCGGCGGTACACCGCGTCGTCGCTGTCCACGGGCATGACCAGCCGGCGCTTGGGCGGCAGCTCCGTGAGCACGTCGCGCTTGGTGCGCCTTAGCATGAGGCCCTCCTCACGCAGCTTTTCCCCCAGCAGCTCCGGCTTGGCCACGATCTGGTTGCCATACCCGTAGCACCATTCGCGCGTGAAGCTCTCGTAATCGCCCAGAAAATGAAAGTCCAGAATGTTGACCACGTTCCAGATCTCCGCGCCCCGGTTGTAGATGGGCGTGCCGCTGAGGCCCGCCACGCGGCTTGCCGCCCCGGCCAGCAGGCTTGCGGCGGAGTATTTTTCGGTGCCGCCATGGCGCAGCTCCTGAATTTCGTCAAAGATCACGGTGGGGATGGCGCATTCGGGCAGCGCCTCCTTCCAGCCGCGCAGCAGGAGGTAGTGCATCAGGTAGATGTCCGCCGGGGGCAGGGCGTAGGGCTTGAGGCCGCGGATCACATGCACCGAAAGGGGGCTTCCGTCCGGGCGGCGCACGAAGCGCGCGATCTCGTTTTCCCAGTTGCGAAGCAGGTGCGGCGGGGCCACCACCAGCGCCGGATACGCCCCCGTCTGCGCCAGCATCGCAAGCGCCTGCACCGTTTTGCCAAGGCCCATCTCGTCGGCCAGCAGCGCCCGGTCCGTGCGCAGAAGAAACGCCAGCCCCTCCTGCTGAAAGGGCGTGAGCGTGCCGGTAAAGACCGACGGATTGGGCTCCACGCGCTCGGGCATCCGCCGCGCCGTCTCGCGGCGCACCACGTATTCCCGCGCATCGGTCAGCGCCCGCTCCCAGCGCTCCCGGTCCGCCGCGCGCACGGCCAGCGGATAGCGCAGCATCAGCCAGTTGAGGTCGCCCACGATGCGCCGGTGCGCCGGAAAGCGCGCCTCGCCCCGGCGGCCGCTCTCCGACCCCGGAAACAGCCGCTTGCACAGCTCCGTCACCCCGGGATCGCCCCTGACCACCCAGCAGTCCCGCCGCCGGTTGTAGCTGAGGGTGCCGTAGGTGCGGTGCGCGCCGCCCTCCTCCGGCTGCGCGCCGTCGGTGTCCAGGAGGTAGGGCGGAATCAGCGAAACATCCTCGTTCACGGCAGCGACACCCCCCACAGGCGGTTCAGCGCCACCCCGCGCACGGGCTTGCCCCGCAGCCGGCCGGGCAGCGGCACCGCGCGCTCGGTCAGCACCACCAGCGCCGCCACGCCCTCGCAGGCGGCGTAGCGGTCCAGCTGGCGGCGAAGCGCCGCGGGATCGGGCCGGCCCTTCTTGATCTCCACGCCCACGCCGCCCACCAGATAGTCGATGCGGCAGCCGGGGGCGAGCCGGGCCTCGTGCACGGCGGGCAGGCCCGCGGCGCTGAGGCACTGACCCACCCGCAGGTGAAGGTCCGCCTCACAGGGCGCAAAAGGAGACCTGAGCGTGCCCAGCGCGTCCAGCACCCTGTCCAGCATGCTCAAGCCTCCTTCCCGCCGCTCCGTCGCAGCGCCCCGCGCCCGCCGTCCGCGGGCGTTCCTTACAGTTCGATGCGCCGGTTCTGCCGGCTCTCACGGTACATCACGAACCGACGGCCGATGCACTGCACCGGCTCGGCGTGCACGCGGGCGCACAGCTCGTCCAGCGCCTCGCGGGCGGTGAGCTCGCAGCCCTGCTGCACGGCGCACTTGATCAGCTCGCGCGCCTCCAGCGCGTCATAGGCCTCCTTGACGGTGTTGTCGGTGATGCCTTCCCTGCCGATGTAGAGGATGGTGTCGATGGTGTTGGCCATGCCGCGAAGGCTGGCGCGCTGTTTGCTGGTAAGCATGACGTACTCCTTACTCAATGAAGTCAAATTCCATGTCGCCGATGGAAACGGTGCTGCCCTCGCCCGCGCCCTTGTCGCGCAGGGCCTGGATGATGCCGCGGTCCCGAAGCGTGCGGTGGAACCAGTTGAGGCTCTCCTCGTCGTCAAAGTTGACGCTGTCCACAAAGCGCTGCATGGCCGCGCCCTCGACGTAGAAGGTGTCGTTCTCGCGGCGGATGGTGAAGCCGTCGTCCGGGAGGACATGGCTTTCCTCCGCCTCCTCGGCCTCGAACACGCGCGGCGGCGGCAGCTCCCCAAGGAGCTGGACCACCCGGTCCAGAAGCTGATCAAAGCCGCGGTTCTGCGCGGCGCTGACGGCGAAGGCCTCGTAGCCCTGCGCCTCGAAGGCCCGCTTCAGGCGCTCGATCTCGCCGTCCTCATAGATGAGGTCGCATTTGTTGAGCACCGCCAGCTGGGGGCGGCCCTCCGGCTCGCCGTACCTGGCCAGCTCCTCGTTGATGATGCGGAAATCCTCCAGGGGGTCGCGTCCCTCGCTGCCGGAGGCGTCCACCACATGGAGCAAAAGCCGCGTGCGCTCCACATGGCGCAGGAAGTCGTGCCCCAGGCCCACGCCCTCGCTGGCGCCCTCGACCAGGCCGGGGATGTCGGCCAGGACGAACTCGGTTTCGTAGCGCCGGGCGATGCCCAGGTTGGGCGTGAGGGTGGTGAAGTGATAGTTGGCGATCTTGGGCCGCGCGGAGGTGAGCACGGAGAGAATGGTGCTCTTGCCCACGTTGGGGAAGCCCACCAGCCCCACGTCCGCGATGGTCTTGAGCTCCAGGCGGAACACGTGCGTTTCGGTGCGGATGCCGGGCTTGGCAAAGTTGGGGGCCTGGCGCGTGGGCGTGGCGAAGTGCTGGTTGCCAAAGCCGCCCTGCCCGCCGCGCAGGAGCACCTTGCGCTCGCCCGGCCGGCTCATGTCGGCCACCACGGCCCCGTCCTCCTCGCGCAGGAACACCGTGCCCACCGGCACCTTGATGACCAGGTCCTGCCCGCGCTTGCCGTGGCAGCGGGCGGCCGCGCCGTCCGCGCCGTTTTCGGCCAGATACTTGCTGTGGAAACGGAAATCCAGCAGCGTGTGCATGTTGGGGTCGGCGTAGAGGACGACGTTGCCGCCGTTGCCGCCGTCGCCGCCGTCCGGGCCGCCGTTCTGCACGAATTTCTCCCGGTGGAACGACACGCAGCCGTTGCCCCCGTTGCCCGCCTTGGCGGTGATTTTGACCCGGTCCACGAAAGAAGCCATCTGCTCTACTCCTTCTTTTTTACAGTCCTTGCGCCTTTCCTACGCCCTGGCCGCGTCCTGCGCGCGCGGTGCGGCGCGCGGGCGCGGGGGTCGTGACTGCGCCGCCCGCGGCCCTCGCGGCCTTGCACAGCGGCCGGAGCGCGCACGTCGCGCATTCAGGGCCGCGCGCGTGGCATACCCGCCGCCCGTGGAAGATCAGCCAGTGATGCGCGGCCACCCAGTCCTTTTTGGGAATGGCCTTTTGCAGCTGGCGCTCGGTCTCCTCGACGGTTTTGGCGTCGGCCAGCCCCAGCCGGTTGGACACGCGGAACACATGCGTATCCACCGCGATGGTGGGTACGCCGAAGGCGTTGGCCAGCACCACGTTGGCGGTCTTGCGCCCCACGCCGGGCAGCGCGGTGAGCGCCTCCATATCGCCGGGCACCTCGCCGCCGTGGTTTTGCATGATGAGGCGGCAGGCGGAGACGATGTTGGCCGCCTTGGTTTTGAAGCCGCAGCTCTTGACCATGGGGTACACGTCCTCCACGCTGGCGGCGGCCATGTCGCGCACCGTGGGGTAGCGCTCAAAGAGCGCGGGCGTCACCTTGTTGACCTGCTTATCGGTGCACTGGGCCGAGAGCATCACGGCCACCAGCGTTTCGTAGGGATCGCGGAAGTGAAGCTCCGGCCCCGCGTCGGGATAGAGCGCGCGAAGCCCTTCCAGAATGGCCTTCTTGCTGATTCGCATGGGTGCGGCTTCCTTTCTCGTATGGTCATGGCGTGCCCGGAAGGCGGGCACCGTGCTATTGTACAGGATTCCGCGTGGGGTTGCAAGTGCCGCGCGGCCTACGCGCCCCAGTCGCAGCCCGCGATCAGCAGGCGGGCCAGCGCCTCCAGCCCCTCGCGGTCGGCTTCGTCAAAGCGGCCGGGAAGCGGGCTGTCCACGTCCAGAACGCCCAGCAGCCGCTCCCCGTCCACAAGCGGCACCACGATTTCGCTGCGGGAGGCCGCGTCACAGGCGATATGGCCGGGAAAGGCGTGCACGTCCGGGACCACCTGCGTGCGCCTCTCAAGCGCCGCCGTCCCGCACACCCCGCGCCCGGGCGGGATGCGCACGCACGCCGGCATGCCCTGAAACGGCCCCAGCACCAGCATGCCCTGTTTGTAAAGGTAGAATCCCGCCCAGTTGAGATCGGGCAGGGCCTGATAGATCAGCGCGGCCGCGTTGGCCAGGTTGGCCGTCGCGTCCCGCTCGCCCTCCGTCAGCGCGGAAAGCTGGCTGTGCACAAGGCGGTAGCACGCCTCCTTGTCCCGCGGGTATTCCATCCGCCGCCATGCCGCCATGCGCCCCGCCTCCCCTTTCTGTTCTCTCCCGGCACAGTATACCACAAAAGATCGGTTTCGGCATCCATGTTTTGGGGTAGAGTAAAGACAGCACGCGCATTCAAAGGAGGAATGACCATGGCGCTCGATCCCACCGCCCTTTTCACCCTGAGCTACGGCCTGTATGTGCTGACCGCCCGCGAGGGGGGCCGCGACTTGGGCTGCATCGTCAACACCGTCACCCAGCTGACCGAGAACCCCACGCGCATCGCCCTCAGCGTCAACAAGCAGAATTTCACCTGCGAGGTGATCCGGCGCACGGGTCTGTTCAACGTCAGCGTCCTGACCGAGGCGGCCCCGATGGACCTGTTCCGCCACTTCGGCTTCCAGAGCGGCCGGGACGTGGACAAGTTCGCCGGCCGGACCGACCCCGTGAGCGAAAACGGCCTGCGCTACATTGGCGGCCCCGCTAACGCCCTGATTTCGGGCAAGGTGGAGCAGGCCGTCGACTGCGGCACCCACATGCTCTTTATCGCGCTGGTCACCGAGGCCCGCAAGCTCTCCGACGCGCCCTCCATGACCTACGCCTACTATTTCGCCAACGTCAAGCCCAAACCCCAGCCCAAACCCGCCCAGGAGAAGCCCCGTCGCGGCTTCGTGTGCCGCATCTGCGGCTATTTCTACGAGGGCGACGAGCTGCCCCCGGACTTCATCTGTCCCCTGTGCAAGCACGGCGCGGCCGATTTCGAGCCCGTCGGCTTCTGATGCCGCGCAGCCCCCTTTGCCCCTCCGGCGGCAAAGGGGGTTTTCTTAGCGGAAAACCGGATGTACAAAAGCGGAAAAAGCGAGTATAATACCCCTTGTATTCCGCCAAGGCGCGGCCATTCTATGTCATAACGCAGGAGGCCCGGCATGCAGGCTGCAAACAGACCCGCGTTCCACAGGCATTCCATCAAGCCCGAACGTTTTCTGGCCCTGGGTTTTTTCATTCTGATCGTGGCGGGCGGCTTCGTGCTCACCTTGCCCGTCTCCTCCGCCGACGGCCATACCGTCGGCATCCGTCAGGCGATGTTCACCGCCACCTCCGCCGTGTGCGTGACGGGTCTGACCATCGTGGACGTGGGCGTGGAGCTGTCCTTCTTCGGGCAGGTGATTTTGCTTGCGCTCATCCAGGTGGGCGGGCTGGGCTTCATGGCCTTCGCCACGCTGATCATGGTGGCGCTGGGCCGGCGCATCTCGCTTCGGGACCGCATGATCCTGCGCGACGCCATGAACCAGGACGCGCTGAGCGGCATGGTGCGGCTCACGCTCGCGTTTTTCCTGATCGCCCTGGTGGTGGAGCTCACGGGCGCCGCGCTGCTCATGACCCGCCTGATCCCCCTCTACGGACCCGCGCGGGGCGTGTGGCAGAGCCTGTTCACCTCGGTCAGCGCGTTTTGCAACGCGGGCTTCGACCTCTTCGGCGGCTACCGGAGCCTGACGCACCTGCAAAACGAGCCGGTGATCCTGCTGACGCTGGCGGGCCTCATCATGGTGGGCGGGCTGGGCTTCCCGGTGATTCTGGAGTGCCTGAACGCGCGCTTTCGCTGGCGCAGGCTCCCCCTGCACGCCAAGCTGGTGCTGGTCGTGACCGCCGGGCTGATCGCCTTCGGCATGCTGTCCATCCTGGCGCTGGAGTGGGACAACCCCCGCACCCTGGGCGGCGGGTTGACCATCTGGCAGAAGCTCTACAACAGCCTTTTTCAGTCCGTCACCTTCCGCACGGCGGGCTTCGCCTCGCTGGATCAGGCCTCTTTGACCGATCCCAGCAAGCTCGTCGGCTCGGCGCTGATGTTCGTGGGCACCTCCTCCGCCTCCACGGGCGGCGGCGTGAAGACCACCACGGCCGCTTTGCTGGCGCTGCTGGTGATGCAGGTCGTGCGCGGCCACGAGCGCATCACGGTGTTCGGGCGCGAGATCTCCGCGGATACCGCGCGGCGCGCCGTGACCATCGTGCTGATCGCGTTTTCGGCCGTTTTCGCCGCCACCTGCGTCATCTGCGTGATCGAGCACGGCCGGGGGCACGACTTTCTGGACCTGCTGTTTGAGACGACCTCGGCCTTCAGCACCACGGGCCTGTCCAGCGTGAACACCCCTACGCTCACCCCCGCCTCGCAATGGCTGCTGATGCCGCTGATGTATTTCGGCCGCGTGGGTCCGCTCACGCTGGCCTACGCGCTGGCCAACCGGCTGGAAAGCCGCCGCGCCAACCGCGTGCACTACCCGGAAGAAAAAATCATGATCGGCTGACGGGAAAGGAAGGAACCCCATGAAAAGCAAGCAGTTTCTGGTGCTGGGACTGGGCCGCTTCGGCGCGAGCCTGGCCAAAACCCTGTGCGAGCTGGGCCAGGAGGTACTGGCCGTGGACGCCGACGAGGACCTGGTGGGCGACATCGCCCCGCACGTGACGCAGGCCATGCAGCTGGACGCCACGGACGAGACGCTGCTGGCGTCGCTTGGCGTGAAGAACTTCGACGCGGCCATCGTCAGCATCGGCCAGAACATGCGCGACAGCATTCTGGTGTGCGTGCTGCTCAAGGAGCTGGGCGTGCCCTACCTGGTGGCCAAGGCCAACGACGACCTGCACGCCAAGGTGCTGCGCAAGATCGGCGCGGACCGGGTCATCTTTCCGGAGCGGGACATGGGCGCGCGGCTGGCGCGCTCCATCATCACGCCCAACGTGCTGGAGCTGATGAACCTCAGCGACGACTACCAGATCATGGAGATCCGCGTGCCGGACCGCTGGGTGGGCGATACGATCATCGGCGTGAACGTGCGGCGCAGGTACGGCGTGAACATTCTGGCCATTCACCGCTCGGAGCGCTTTCTGGTGGCGCCCGCGCCGGACATGGTGTTCGTGGCGGGGGACACGCTGCTTGTGATGGGCAAGCGCGAGGACATCGAGCGCCTGGACGCATAAGCCCGTCCCAGCCGGCATAGAGCTTAGCATGCCATGTTTTTTTCACGAAGGGAGCGTAAGGCCATGAAACCCACGCAGCCCGGCTATTTTGACCGCGAGGAGTGCCGCCCCGTCTGCCTCCGGGGCGGCGACAACGGCATACTGCTCGTGCACGGCTTCACGGGCAGCGCGGCGCACATGCGCCCGCTGGCGCAGGCGCTGGCCGCGCGGGGCCGCACCGTGCGCACCATCAACCTGCCCGGCCACGCCCAGACCGAGGAGGCCATGGCCCGCGCGGACTGGCAGGGCTGGCTTCAGGCGGTCAAGCAGGCGTGCCTGGAGATGATGGGGGAGCTGCGCGTATTTACCGTATGCGGCCTTTCGATGGGCGGCGTTTTGGCGCTGCTGGCAGCCGAGCAGATGAAGGTGGACGGCTGCGTGCCCATCTCCGCGCCCATGGCGGTGAAAAACCGCCTGCTGGCGCTGTCCGGCCCGGCGTCGCTGCTGGTCAAGCGCATTTCCTGGGGCGACCCCGGCAACCGCGCCAGCCTCGTGGACCCGGCCTACGACTTTGGCTACACGGGCTTTCCCACGGCCAAGGGCGCGGACCTCAGCCGCCTCATCCGCCTGGCGCGGCGCAACCTGTTCAACGTCACCTGCCCCGTTTTGTGCGTGCAGAGCGACGCGGACGAAACCATCTGGGAGGGCAGCGCGGACTGCATCCTGGAGGGCGTGGGCAGCGAGGTGCGGCAAAAGCTGTGGCTTCACGGCATGCCGCACGTGTGCACCCTGTCCGGAGAGCTGCCCGCCATCGTGGAGGCCGTGGACGCCTTCATGGACCGCGTGGAGCAGGAAAAGGAGGGGTGAGGCGCGCGGGTTTACGCCGCCTCCCGCCGCGCAACCGCACGGGCCGATCCCAAGCCGGGACGTTCCCTCCCTCGCGCGGGAACGCCTTTTTTCCGCGCGCTTCCCTCCCGCCCCTTCCAGCCGTCCCAGCCTTGCATCTGGCGCGTTCTGTGGTATAATGATCGTGTATGTGATTTTGCCATGACGGCTTGAGGGGGCGGCTGTGTGACTTCGACAAGTCCCAAAATGAAAAAACCGGCGCGCACGCTTCTGTGGGTGCTTCTTGACGCGCTGCTTGTCAACGCTTCGCTGTTTCTGGCGCAGGTGGTGCGGTATTCGTCCAATATTTCCTACAGCTTCTTTGAAAACTCCATCCGCCTGGCGCCTGCCATGACGGTCCTTTTTCTGCTGGTGTTCTGCGGCCTGGGCATGTACCGGACCATGTGGCAGTACGCCTCGGCAAACGACGTGCTGCGCATCGCCCTGGCCACGCTGGTGGCGGCGCTGCTCACCTATGTGTTTTCCCTGGCGGCAAACGTCTTTGTGCGCCCCGAAAACCTCTTTCGCCTGCACCGGATGGTCTATCTGCTGTTTTGGATTATCTCGATGGCGCTGGTGGGCGCCTCCCGGCTTCTCTACCGCATTCTGGTCACCCACGAGCGCCTCGCCCTCCTGCGCGCGCCGCGCGACGACGTGCGCCGCGTGATGGTGGTGGGCGCGGGCTGGGCCGGCGCGAGCATCGTGCATGAGATGCAGCGCGGCAGCTACGGCAACCGCGCGCCCGTGCTCGTGGTGGACGACGACCGCATACGCACCGGCTCGGAGCTCAGCGGCGTGCCCGTGGTGCGCGGGTCGGGCAACATCCTCAAGCTCGCCAGCGACTACCGCGTGGATGAAATCATCATCGCCATCGCCACCCCCAGGGGCGACCTCAAGCCCCTCATCGAAAAATGCCTGGCCACCGGCTGCCGCGTGCGCCGCCTCGCGCCCCTGCAGGAGCTGGGCAGCGACGCCGCCGTGCCCACCGCGCTGGTGCGCGACGTCAACATCGGCGACCTCCTGGGCCGCCCCGAGGAGCAGCTGGACATGACGCAGGTCGCCGCGTTCTTCCGCGGGAAAACCGTGCTCATCACCGGCGGCGGCGGGTCCATCGGCAGCGAGCTGTGCCGCCGCCTCCTGCCCCTTGAGCCGGAGCGCATCATCCTCTACGACATCAGCGAAAACTACATGTACGACCTCTTCAGCGAGCTCAAGCTCCTCTACGGCGACGGCCTGAAGGAAAAGCTCATCCTCTGCGTCGGCTCCATCCGCGACGCGCAGCGACTGGACGAGATCTTCGCCCGCTACCGGCCCGAGGTGGTGCTGCACGCCGCCGCGCACAAGCACGTGCCCCTCATGGAGGACTGCCCCGACCAGGCGGTCAAGAACAACGTCTTTGGCACCTGGCTGACCGCGCAGGCCGCGGTACATCACGGCGTGAAGCGCTTCGTGCTCATCTCCACCGACAAGGCCGTCAACCCCACCAACGTCATGGGCGCGACCAAGCGCCTGGCCGAAATGATCATCGAGGCCCTCAACGCCCAGACCGACACGGAGTTCACCGCCGTGCGATTCGGCAACGTCCTCGGCTCGCACGGAAGCGTGGTCCCGCTCTTTGAGCAGCAGATCCGCGCGGGCGGGCCGGTGACGCTCACCCACCCGGACATCATCCGCTATTTCATGACCATCCCCGAAGCCGCCTGCCTGGTGCTCAAGGCCGCCAGCATGGCCAGGGGCGGGGAGCTGTTCGTTCTGGACATGGGCCGCCCGGTCAGGATCCGCGAGCTGGCCGAGCGCATGATCCAGCTCTACGCCCCGCGCGACGGGCGCAAGGTGGAAATCGTCTACATGGGCCTGCGGCCCGGCGAGAAGCTCTACGAGGAGCTGCTGCTGGCGGGCGAGGGCATCGCCAGGACGGAGAGCGAGAAGATCTTCGTGGCCAAGCCCGAGGTGGTGGACAAGTCCACGCTGGACGCCATGCTGGACCGCCTTAAGCGCTGCCTGGACGAGGGCGGCGACATGCTGGCCTGCCTGCATGAGCTGGTGCCCACCTTCAAGGAGGCCGACCAGGTCAACGGCGCCGTGCCGACCGCTGGGCAGGCCGCCGCCGTATGACCGCGCATGAATCCCTGATGCGCCTGGCGCTGGAGGAGGCCGAGGCCGCCTTCCGGGAGGGCGAGGTGCCCGTAGGCGCGGTCGTCGCCAAGGACGGCCGGCCCGTCGCCCGCGCGCACAACCGGCGCGAGCAAAGCGGCGACCCCACCGCGCACGCCGAGCTGCTGGCCATCCGCGAGGCGGCGCGCGTGCTGGGCGCGCGGCGGCTGACCGGCTGCACGCTGTATGTGACGCTGGAGCCCTGCCCCATGTGCGCCGGGGCCATGGTGATGGCCTGCCTGGACCGCTGCTATTTCGGGGCGCGCGACGCGCGTCAGGGCTGCTGCGAAAGCGTGTACGCCCTGCCGGGCGATCCCGCCTTCTACCACCGGCTGCCCTGCGTGGGCGGGCTGATGGAGGAGGAGGCCGCGGCCCTTCTCAGGCGATTTTTTGAAGCGCGCCGCCCTACCGAAGAAGGAGGAACCCCATGACCATCGACACCATCGTGACCGACCTGGACGACACTTTGCTGGACGGAAGCGGCCAGCTGAGTTCCTATACCCTTGAGGTGATGGCCGAGGTCAAGCGCCGCGGCATCCGCCTGATTCCCTGCAGCGGCCGCACGCACGCCAGCATGTACCCCTTCATGGCGAAGCTGGACACGGGCCTGCCCTACATCGGGGGCAACGGGTCGGAGATCGTGGGGGCGGACCACCGCCTCATCGAGCAGCTGACGCTGGATGTGGACCTGGCGCGCGAGATCTGCGCCTTCCTTGTGGAAAACGGGCTGTACGTGCAGGTCTACACCGACGATGCCTTCTACTACTCCGCCGAGTGCGACATCGCCCGCCGCTACAAGCAGTCCTCCGGGATGAAGGGCGTGGCCGTGGGCGACGTATGCGCGTTCCTCAGCTTCGCCACGCCCAAGGTGCTCAGCGTGGGCGAGCCGGAGGACGTGCTGCGCCTGATGCCGCTGGCGAACGAGCGCTTCCGCGGCCGGGCCGCCTTCACCATGAGCAAGCCCTATTTTCTGGAGGCCGAGCCGCCGGGCGCCACCAAGGGCGAGGCGCTCTCGCGTCTGGCCGGGCGCATCGGCATCGTGCCGGAGCGCACCGTCGCCTTCGGCGACAGCCTCAACGACATGAGCCTGCTCGCCTTCACCCCCAACAGCGTGGCCATGGCCAACGCCATCCCCCAGCTGCGCGCGGCGGCGGCGCACGTATGCCGCCCCAACACCGAGGACGGCGTGGCCCGCTTCGTGGCGGAGCACATCCTGTAAGGAGGCGCCGGAATGATCGACCTGGAGGATTTTCGCACCAAGCTAAGCCTCGAGCTGCTCAGCCCCACCACCAAGACCCAGCTGGACATCAGCGTGACCGACATCAACCGGCCCGGCATGCAGTTCTGCGGCTTTTACGAGTACTTCGCCCACGAGCGGCCGCAGGTCATCGGCAAGGTGGAGATGACCTACCTGGAATCGCTGGACGTGCGCGCGCGCCGTCCCGTTTTGGAAAAGTACATGAGCTACCCCATCCCCTGCATCATCAGCTGCTGGGGCATGACGCCCCCGCGCGACCTTCTGGACATCGCGCGCGCGCATGACATCCCGGTGTTTCAGAGCAAGCTCAAGACCACCAAGTTCACCTTGCAGGCCATCATGTACCTAAACCGCGTGCTGGCCCCGCACATCACCCGCCACGGCGTGCTGGTGGACGTCTACGGCGTGGGCATTCTGCTCACGGGCGAAAGCGGCGTGGGCAAGAGCGAGGCCGCGCTGGAGCTGGTCAAGCGCGGGCATCAGCTGGCCGCCGACGACGTGGTGGACATCTGCCGCGTGGCCGACGACCGCCTCATCGGCGAATCGCCGGAGATGGTGCGCCACTTCATGGAAATTCGCGGCATCGGCATCATCGACATCCGCGCCATGTACGGCGTGGGCTCGGTCATCGTCAGCAAGTCCATCGACATGGTCATCCACATGGAGAAGTGGGACTCCTCCAAGGAATACGACCGCCTGGGCCTCACGGAGGAAACCGTGACCATCCTGGGCGTGAAGGTGCCCTACCAGACCATGCCCGTGCGGCCGGGGCGCAACCTGGCCATCATCATCGAGGTGGCCGCGCGCAACCTCAGCCTCAAGCGCATGGGCTACAGCGCCGCGCATGAGCTGGACCGCCGCCTCAACGAGCTCATCGCGCAGAACACCGCAAATCACACCTGATACAACGGGGAGGATTCATCTATGGTCTATATCGGCATCGACCTCGGCGGCACCGGCATCAAGGTTGGCGTGGTGGACGAAAGCGGCGCCATCCTTTCCCAGGGCGAAACCCCCACGCTGGCGGGCCGCCCCTACGAGGACATCATCGCGGACATGGGCCGCTGCGCGCTGGACGTGATGGCCCGCGGCGGCTTTGAGGAAAAGGACGTGGCCTCCATCGGCGTGGGCATTCCCGGTGTGGCCGACGCCAAGTCGGGCACCGTGATCTTCTGCACCAACCTGGGCTGGCGCGACGTGCCCCTGCGCGCCGAGCTGCAAAAGTATCTCAACAAGCCCGTCTACATCGACAACGACGCCACCGTGGCCGGCTTTGCCGAGAGCATCTGCGGCGTGAGCGCGGGCTGCCATTCCAGCGTGTTTATGACCCTTGGCACGGGCGTGGGCGGCGGCATCGTGATCGGCGGGCGGCCGTGGAGCGGCTTCCACGGCGTGGGCAGCGAGATCGGCCACATCCCCATGGACATCGGCGGCGAGCCCTGCTCCTGCGGAAACTACGGCTGCCTGGAGCGCTATTGCAGCGCCACGGCGGTTATCCGCATGGGCAAGCAGATGGTGCTGCAGCACCCCGACAGCCTGATGTACGACCTGTGCGGCGGCGACGTGAGCAAGCTGACGGCCAAGATGGTCTTTGACGCGGCCAAGGAGCTGGACGACGTGGCCATGAAGGTCTTCAACCACTACGTGGACTACCTGTGCAAGGCCATCTACACCATCATCACCTTCCTGGACCCGGAGATGATCGTGCTGGGCGGCGGCATCAGCAAATCGGGCGACTTTCTGCTAAACGCCGTGCGCGAGCGCATCCCCCGCTACCTGCTGTTCAAGACGCTCCCCTACCCGAGCGTGGAGATCGCGCGCCTGGGCGCGGACGCGGGCATGATCGGCGCGGCCATGCTGGGCCGCCACGACTGAGGGCTCATCGGGGCAAAGCGCAGACGGAACCTGTTTTCTGGCGGAAAAGGCCGGCGCAGCCGGACTTTCCTGTCAAAAAACCCATTTGGGAGGTTTGGAGGGCCGCAGCCCTCCAAGTGAAATCCGAATCCAGCGACATGTGCGGTGGATTCGGAAGCCTTGCGTAGCAAGGTTTCCCTGCGCGTTTTCCCGGCCGCGCCGAAGGCGCAGGGGAAACGTGTGCTGGCGGAAAAGATCGCCGCGGGCGAGCTTTTTCGACAAGCTAATAGAGGAGGCTTCCTTTCCATGGCGGATCTGAACATTCGGGACCTGTACCTCACGCCCCCGGAGGCGGGCATCAGGGAATGCACCGTATCCGGCTGGGTGCGCACCGTGCGCGACAGCAAGGCGTTCGGCTTCATCGAGCTCAACGACGGCACCTGCTTCAAAAACCTCCAGATCGTCCTGGAGGACGGCCACACCCGCGACTTTGCCAGCGCGGTCAAGATCACCCTGGGCAGCGCCATCCGCGTGACCGGCGAGCTGGTGCTCACCCCCGGCATGAAGCAGCCCTTCGAGGTCAAGGCCTCGCAGGTGGAGGTGCTGGGCCTGTGCGCCCCGGACTTCCCCCTGCAGAAAAAGCGCCATTCCTTTGAGTTTCTGCGCACCATCGCGCACCTGCGGCCCCGTACCAACACGTTCTACGCGGTGTTTCGCATCCGGTCGCTCTCGGCGCAGCTTCTGCACGCCTTCTTTGCCGAGCGCGGCTTCGTGTACGTGCAC
>CHCFC05602__coassemble_228_pt1 | contig 31867 bp, 25 predicted proteins | sample CHCFC05602__metabat2_high_PE_021 | metagenome-assembled genome bin CHCFC05602
CGCCCGCTGGTCGCCGCCCTTGTGCGGCATGTCAACGTGATCAGCAAGCTCAATGAGGAATTCTGCATTCAAATCGGCGACGGCGTATTTATCGACCGGCCTTCATGGCAGATCATAGAATACTTTGTGGAGCATTCCGACAACACCTACAACATGATCGACATTTCGACAAAGCTGGGAATTCCGCAGAGCTCCTTTTCCAAAAAAGTCAAGCAGCTCAAGGAATACGGCTTTCTTGACCGCTTCATTGCGGAAGGCAACAAAAAAGAGATCTTCATCCGGCCTACGGAAAAGGCGATTCACTTTTACAGGCAGAATACGTCAGATCATGTCAGCAAGCATTTTTTACCGTTTTTTGAAAAGCTGGACCGCTTTTCAGATGAGGAAATCGCCGTGATGACCGAGGCTATCGAAAATCTGACGGACAATTGCAAAGCAAAGGAACAACCGAAGCCCCCCAAAATGAAATACATCAAATTGGATTGAGCCGCTCCGCAAGGGTGGTCTTTCCCGATTTGTTTGTCATGCAAAAAAGAAGCTTCCCGCTTTTACCGACGTGCCGTTCTCAGGTGAAGAACAGGGCGCGGATATCCTCCTCCGTCAGGCTGCGCAGCTCGGTTTCGCCCGCCATGACCACGCGGTCGAACACGGCGCGCTTGCGCTTGCTCAGTTCGGTCACCTTTTCCTCAATCGTACCCTGGGCGATCAGCTTGACCACGTCTACATCGTGCGTCTGGCCGATGCGGTGCGCGCGGTCGGTCGCCTGGTCCTCGGCGGCGGGATTCCACCACGGGTCGTAATGAATCACCAGATCCGCGCCGGTCAGATTCAGCCCCGTGCCTCCCGCCTTCAGCGAAATCAGGAACACGCGCCCCTCTCCTCCGTTGAAGCGGTCGCACAGCTCCTGGCGCTTGTCGGGACGGGTCTCGCCGTCCAGATAAAGGGTCTGTATCCCCTCGCGCCCCAGACGCCTGCGGATCATCTGCAGCATGCCCACAAACTGGGAGAAAATCAGCATGCGGCGCTTGGTGGCGATGGCGTTGTGCACGATCTGCACCAGCAGCTCCAGCTTGCCGCTGGTGCCCTCATAATCGGGCAGGAACAGCTTGGGATGGCAGCACACCTGCCGCAGCTTGAGGAGGATGCTGAGCACCTGCATGCGCGCGCGGGGCAGCGAGCCCTCCGCCAGCGCCTGCCCCACGTGCTCGCGCAGGGTGAGCATCAGGCTGTCGTAGACGCGCGTCTGTTCGGGGGGCATGGCGGCGTAGACGTATTCCTCGCGCTTCCCGGGCAGGTCTGTCAGCACCTCGCTCTTGAGGCGGCGCATCAGGAAGGGACGGATGCGCTCGCGCAGCTCGTCGGCGCGCTCGCCCCCGCCGTAGCGGCGCAGAAACGCCGCCTGCGTGCCCAGGTAGCCCGGCAGCACAAAATCAAAGATGCTCCACAATTCGCCGGTGTGGTTTTCCATGGGGGTGCCGGTCAGGGCCACGCGCACCTGCGCGTCCAGCTCCTTGGCAGCCACCGCCCCCTGGCTCTGCGCGTTTTTTACGCTTTGCGCTTCGTCCAGGATGGCAAAGCGCAGGGGGATGTCCCGAAGCAGCTCGATATCGCGCCTGAGCAGCGGGTAGCTGGTCAGCACCACATCCACCGAAGCGTCACGCTTGATCTCTTCGATGGCGCGGCGGCGCTCCTCCCGCGGGCCGCTGACCACGCGCACCACCATCGCATCGTCGAAGCGCTTGAACTCGGCCAGCCAGTGATAGGTCAGCGACGTGGGGGTGACGATCATGCTTTTCATCACGCCGTCCCTGCGCCGGGCCGCCGACAGCGCCGCGATGATCTGCACCGTTTTGCCCAGGCCCATCTCGTCAGCCAAAATGCCGCCCATGCGCGCCTCATAGAGCGACAGCACCCAGGCACAGCCGCGCTGCTGATAGGGCGTGAGCTTGCGCCGCAGGCGTCCGGGCACATAGCTCAGATCCGCCTGCGCATCTCCGCCCAGTGCCTCAATCACATTCTCCACACTGCCGTCCGCCTCAACATCCGCGCCGGCCATGCGCAGCATGCTCACCATATAGGCCGAGCGGTAGGCGCCAAAGCGCAGCTCGCGCGACTCGTCGCTCGCGGTAGGATCGTCCAGGGCGGCCGCGTCCAGCAATTCCTGCACCACGGGCGCCAGGGCGCTCATATCGCGCACATCCAGAAATTCTCCGGTTTTCAGCCGCACATACTGCTGCCGCTGCGCGATGGCGCGCATCACCGGCAGCAGCTCGGGTACGGGTTTGCCCTCCTCCAGCAGTTCAAGCACCAGCCGGCCGCCGCGCATATGAAACGAAGCGCGCGCCGCGAACCGCCGGGGCTTGACCTTTTCAAACGCCGTGGAGGCATAGACCTCGCACAGCTTGCCCAGCTCTGTCACGCCCTGGGTGCAGAATTGCAGGATCTCCTTGGAGCGCTTGAGCACGATGTGCCCGCCGCGCACCACAAAGCCCGCGTCCGAAAAAAAGTCCAGCAGCGCGCTTTCCGCCCGCCCGTCCCGCAAAAGCATGCGGCCGCTCTCCGCAGGCGCGTCCTCCTCCCCGCGGGAGGCGGCAAAGGGATCAATGACGGCGCTGCCGTAGTGAAATTCCACCCGTGCCTCCACATTGCCGCCCACCAGGTCCAGATAGGCAGCGGCCTTGAGCGGCGCAGTCTCCAGCCGCTTGGCCAGCTCCGGTGAGGGTACGACCGTGCCCACGGCGGACAGGGCAGGCAACAGCGTGGCCAGGGTATCCTCCGCCTGGCGCGCCGGATAACGGAACTGCCGCCCCTCCTGGCACAGCAGCCTGCACACCCGCGCCTGCGCGCTGTGCAGGTGCGCCACGCGCCCCTCCCACAGCACATAGCGCGCATCGGGGCTGACCAGGCGCAGGCTTTCCACGCCCTCGGCGCGCACGGTCAGCTCCGTGGGCGTAAGGGAGATGGCGAAGCAAAGAGGCAGCTCCACCGTGTGGATGGCACTGTGCGTGACCTTATCCTCGTCCTTGAGAAACACGAAGGGATGATTTTCAAAATACCGCAGCACGCCATGCAGCAGCGCGCCGTTCATCAGTACGAAGCGACCGTCCGTCTGCGGGCCCTGCGGCTTTCCGTCGGTGGGGGCGCCGCCTTCCTCCCACTGGCGCAGCGTCTCCGCCTTGAGCGGGATGTGGTTCATCAGCAGCGTAAGCAGGCGCTCGTCCTCACGGGAGAAGCGCATCACGTCGGGCCGGTAGATGAACTTGGCCGAGAGCCTCAGTGGCGCGCCCAAAGAGAAGCAGGTGAGCAGGTCTGCCACGCTGCGAACCGCATAGAGCCGCTCCTGCCCCGCGTTCAGCCCCAGCCCCACGCGCCCGTCCGCGTACAGCCGCAATGCGGGCACCAGGCGGACCGTTTCGCCTCCCGGCATGGCACGCCCCAGCACCCCCAGCATTTTTTCGCCCAGTCGCAGTTCGCTCTCCTGCCGGAAGCGCCGCAGCCGCCCGTCTCCATGCGCGGCCAGCGCGGCGGCCGCCACGTGACAGCACGGCTCCCCTTCCTGGCCGCAGGTACACTGTGCGGCGCCGGAGGCCAGCAGGCAGACCCTTTGCGGCGGTGTGGAGCCGACGTCATAGCACAGCGCGTCCTCCCGGTCCGCAGCGGGATGCACGCTTCCCCTGCGAAACAGTTCCTCCCCCTGCCGGTAGCTTTCGCTGTCCGCCCGCATATTCTCCCAAATCATCTGCTGCCCTCCATGCAAAGCCTAGTCTGATAAACTTCTGGATCGGCATGTTTTTTTCCTGCCTTTGGAAGCCCTGCGAAATCAAAAAAAGCGGAATATTTTCATTCCGCCGGGGCAATTCTATGGGTGAAACGCAGACCAGGCAAACGGCCGGGAAACGCGCAGCAGGCGCTTTTGATTGAAAAGTGCCGGCCGTGTGCGGGGCGCATCACGGTGAAGATGTGAGATGGATTGAAGAAGATGTTGAGCATTGCGCGGTTTCTCCTCAAGCGCAGACGCTGCCGCGAAGCTGCATGCTTTCGATGATCTGCGTTTCAAAGCCCGGACGGGAAACCGTCCGGGCTCTCTTCATGCCAGCACGCGGTCGCACGCGCCCTCCACCATCAGGCGCAGGGCCTCCTCAAATCCCGCGCCCACGTCCTGGCGGAAGGAGATGGACATCATCAGCATGCGCACCGTGATGCAGGCGGTTTCCATGCTGGTGGTCAGCCGGGCCCCGGCCTTGAGAATCAGGCGCTTGATGCGCTCGTCATCCGTGACGTAATGCGCGTTGACCACCTCGTCCGGCAGGCGGCGCAAAAGCAGGGGCACCTCCTCGCGGATGAAGGGAATCAGGTTGTAGGTTTCCGCCACGCGGAACACCTCCAGAATGGCCCGCATGGTGCGTTCGCGCAGGGGAAGGTCGGTGCGCTCGGCCAGCACCCTTTCCGCGCTGCCGTACATCTCCTCATGGGTGCGTTCCAGCATGCTCAAAAACAGGTGCTCCTTGCTTGGATAGAAGCGGTAGAACGCGCCCTTGCTGATGCCCGCCTCACGCGCCAGTTCATCCACCGTGGCATGGCGCATGCCCAGGGACGCCGCGCTTTTGAGCGCCGCATCCAGCAGGCTGTCGCGGATGCGCTCGCGCTCCTGCGGGGAAAAAGCCGTTGCCATCGCCGCGCCTCCGTCACTGGCCGGCAGGCAGGCGCACCGTGGCGTTCATGCCGGGCAGCACCTGCCAGCTCGTGCTGATGGAAATGGTCACATCATAGTAGGTGGCGTTTTGCTTGGCGTTGCCGATGAGGGAAATGCTCTTGACCGTGCCGGAAACCTCCTCCTGCGGGTAGCAGTCGAACACCACGGTGAGCGTATCGCCCACATGCACGCGTTCCAGGTCGATCTCGTCCACCTCGGCCACCACGTTCATGGCGCTCAGGTCATGGATGCTGGCCAGAAGCTGTCCCTTATAGACCTGCTGGCCGGAGGACGCGCCCGCCGCCAGCTCCACCGCTCCGGCATGGGAAGCCGTCACCGCCGCTTCCGTCACATTCGCCTCCGCATCCTGGCCGGACAGCTCAAAGAGCAGCTGACCCTTGCGCACGCTCTGGCCCGGCTGCACCGCGCAGCTGAGCACCCGTCCTGTGCCGTTTACGGCCACATCCGCGGCCCGCTCGATGGTGCCGGAGCCGATGCAGCTCTTGGTGCCCATCTTTTCGTCACGGTAGATCTTGATGCTGTCGCCGTTTTCAAAGTCGCCCGCGGTCAGCTCCACGGTGTAGTCGGAGCCGTTGACAGCAGTCACGCGGCCCTCGCCCTCGTTGTCCTTGTCGCTGGTCTGGTAGAAATAGACCGTTTCGCCCACATGGATGAGGCGGTTCTCCTCGTCGTTGTAGGCGCCGGAGGTGCTCGCGTCGGCCACCTGCGGAAGCGTGCGCTCGATGCAGGCGATCATCCCGTAGAGGGCGGTCACGTCCTCGCACAGGTCGCCGGGATCGGCAAACACCGCCTGCACGGTGCCGTCCACCGGGGCGTAGACCTTGACCGTATCCAGCGAGAACAGCACAGTGCCCGCCGTTACCTGATCGCCGCTTTCCAGGTCAAAGGGCAGCAGCACGCCGGAATAGGGCGCGGTGATCTTATAGACGTTTTCGCTTTCCGCCACCGCGTTGGCGGTGACGTTGCTCACGGCCGCCGTCTGAGCGTCCTCCGCCAGAGCGCACAGGGGGGTGAGCAAAAGGACGGTCAGCAGCAAAGCGACGTTTTTTTTCATGGTTGATTCCCTCCCGAAGATTATTCGACGCTCTTGAGCGCCTCCACCATGTCGATGGACCGGACCTTGCGCGTCAAAAGGCCGGCGATGAGGCAGGAAAAGGCAAAGGTGACCGCGCAGGCCAGAAGGACCGAGGGCGGCTGGACCGTGGAGATGAACACCATCGTGTCCGTTTCGCAGGAGCGGAACACCACGCCGGTGAGCCACCAGCCCGGCAGGATGCCCAGAAGCACCCCCAGGCCGCTGACCAGCGCGCTTTCGCTTAGAATCAGGCGGCGGATCTCCCGCTGGTGGTAGCCCAGCACCTTGAGCGTGGCGTATTCGCGGCAGCGCTCCACAAAGTTGAGGATGCCCATGTTGTACAGCACCACGAAGGCCAGCCCCAGCGCCGCGCCCGCCATCAGCCGGAACACGCCCTGCAGGCTTTCCAGGACCTTGAGGGTGTCGGCCATTTCACTGACAGGGTACTGAAATTCCTCGAACTCCTCCAGGCCGCTCAGGTACGTCAGCCCGGTCTGCGTGGGCGAAAGCACGTTGAGCGCCGTGGGCACGAAAGCGCCCTTTTTGCACGCATCCCACACGGCGCGGCCCATAAACACGGTCTGTCCGATGGTGATCTCAGCCACGCCGCCGACCTTGACCGTGATGGGGTCCGGGTCGCCGGACAGCCAGATGCTCACCCGGTCGCCCGGCTGCGCGTCCAGCGCCTCCGCCAGCTTGCGTGACAGCAGCACCCCGTCCGTGGGCAGCGGAATCCACGTTTCGTCCGGGCCCAGGTTCATCAGGCGCTGACCGTCCTCCAGCACGGTCAGCGTGGTGGCGCGGAATGCATCGTCCAGGCGGATGCTCACGCTTTTGTCCATCACGCCCTCCACAAGCTCCGCGTCCACGCGCTTGCGGTAGCCCTCCACGGCTCCCGCACCGGCATCCAGCTTCGCGCGGACGCTGTAGCGAATCGTGCCCTCATAGTACTTGCCCACGAAGTACCTGACGCTGTCGTTGAGGCTGAGGGAGGTGATGATGAGCATGGTGCAGCAAAGGACCCCGATCAGCGACATCAGCGTGCGCGCCTTGTTGCGCAGCATGTTGCGGCACACCATTTTCGCATTGAAGCCAAAGCGGCTCCACAGGCTGCCCACCCGCTCCAGAAACAGCTTCTGTCCCGCGCGGGGCGGACGGGGCCGAAGCAGCGCGGCGGTGACCTCCCTGGCGCCGCGGCGGTAGGTGCGCAGGCAGATCAGGCAGCTGAGCAGCACACCCAGCCCGCCCACCAGCCATTGCTCCCAGGAAACGGGCGCCTGCAGGCAGCGGGGAAAGGTATAGCGCGCGCTTTCCATGTTCCACAGGATATAGGGAAGCGTCTGCCGCCCCACGACCAGTCCCAGCGCCGATCCCACCAGGGACGGATAGAACGCATAGCACAGATAATGCCGTTCGATCTGCCCGTCTCGGTAGCCAAGCGCCTTGAGACAACCCATCTGCGTGCGCTGGTTTTCCAGCATGCGCGTGATGGTGGTCAGCACGATCATCGCCGCCACGGCGTAGGCCAAAAGCGGAAAGACATAGCTCAGGCTGCGGTACATGCCCGCGTCCGATGCGATGCCGTGCACGCTGCTCTGGGTGCGGCTGTCCAGCATCAGGGCATCGGGATAGTACGCGCTGACAGCGTCCTCCACCCCGGCGGCCTCCGTCCCGTCCGCCAAGGTGACCACCAGGCTGTTGAGCGAAAGCGCGCCGATCGCCCCGTTGTTGATGAGGATAAAGCCGTAGTTGAGCGGATCGCGCACGCTGTTTTTGGTCAGGGACACAAATTCCGGGCTCAGGCAGGTGCCGCGGATGGTGAAGTCGTACACCTGTCCGCCCACCTTCAGGCCGATGCGGTCGCCCACGGCCAGCCCGTTTTCCCGGGCGAAGAGCTCATCCAGCAGGCAGCCGCGCAGGTCGCTGCTTTCCAGATTGCTCCCCTCCCGCACCAGCGGACGGTTGATGCGGATGCTGCCGTCATAGGCCTCCACCACCAGGCTGGGCTCATGGGGCAGGTCCACGGTCAGCTCGGCCGTGGCGCGAGCCTGCACATCCTCAACGCCCGCAATGCCGCGCACCCGTTCCACGGCCTCCCGGTCGGCGCTGGAGAGGGTGATCCATATATCCGCCACATTCTGCTCGTCAAAATAGGTCTGGGACGACAAATCCAGCATGCGCCAGGCCGCGTCCAGCCCGCTGAACACCCATGTGCCCAGCGCGCAGAGCAGAATCACCGCCAGAAACTGCATCCGGTTGTGCCACATATCGCGCACAAGCTTACGGCGCAGCACGTTTTTTACCATGCGATCTCCTCCACAGAGGCCGGATGGTCGTTCATTTCCACGCTCTCGATCTGACCGTTGCGCACGCGGATAACCCTGCGTGCCAGCGGCGCAATGGCTGCGTTATGCGTGATGATGGCCACGGTGGTCTGGTATTTTTCGCTCACGTCCTTGAGCAGCGCCAGCACCTGCAGGCCGGTCTTGGAATCCAGCGCGCCGGTGGGCTCGTCGCACAGGAGCAGCGCGGGATTTTTGCACAGTGCGCGCGCGATGGACACGCGCTGCTGCTCGCCGCCGGAGAGCTGGGCCGGGAAGTTGTTCATCCGCTCGCCCAAGCCCACCTGCCTGAGTACCTCCACCGGGTCCAGCGCCCTGGGGCACACCTGGCGCGCCAGCTCCACGTTTTCCAGGGCGGTCAGGTTGGGCATGAGGTTATAGAACTGGAACACAAAGCCCACGTCCAGCCGGCGGTATTCGGTCAGCTCCCGCCCGCTGAGGCTGGTGATTTCCTTGCCGTCCACGGTAATCTTCCCGGAGGTGACCCGGTCCATGCCGCCCAGGAGGTTGAGGATGGTCGTCTTGCCCGCGCCGCTGGGGCCCAGCACCACGCTCAGCTCCCCCTTTTCCATCTCAAAGCAGACGTTGTTGGCGGCGAGCACCGTTTCGCCGCCGGTGTGGTATTCCTTGGTCACATTTTCAAAGGTGATGTAACTCACAGCTTTTCCTTTCCGAACGGCCGGTTGGAAAATGATGCTAAACGCTGGGACCAAAACCGTTCTTTTGGTCATAGGGTAGCATTCCGCCATGCGCTTGTCAAGGGTTGGAGGCCTCCGTGGCAGAAGGTTTACAGAAGGTTCACAACCTGCTGCGGCGGAAAATAAAAACCGGAGGGGCTTTCCCCCTCCGGCGCTGATTCAGACGGTGATTCCGGAGCCCAGCAGAAGCATCATTTTCTTTGCCGGTGTCTCTGGCCGGCCGGGTTTCTGCTCCGGCAACGGTTCGGCGACGTCCCCGTCCTGCCGTCCCGGGTATTCATGCGCATACGGGCAGCCGGAGCAATGCGGCCGCCTTCTTTCCGGCTCGCACCTGCGGCAGTGCGGAGCCGCGTGCCACGGCCGCTCATCCTCACGGGGACCGCGCGGCCCCCTTTCCTCCGGACGGGCATGCAGCCCTTCTTCCCCATGATGCCGGTGAGCCGCGCCGGGACGCTCATGACGATGCGGGATTTCGGGTGCTTCAAAGCCGTCGGGCTTTTCCGCCGCCTTGGGCTCGCGCGTCGCTTTGGGTGCTTCGGGCTCGGTGGCGGGATCTTCTTCGGACGCCTTTTCCGTCACCGCGGCGCAGCTACGGTATCAGGGGAAACCGGGTTCGCTTCCGCCAGCGCCGGCAGCAGGGCTCCGGCCAGCAGGCAGGTCAATACCACGAGGACTATCGCCAACTTCTTCATACGCAACCTCCTCACGCTTTATCAGATGCGCTCAGCGCTCCATCCAGCCTTCCAGCCGGGCCGCCAGCGCCGGGTAGGCATATTGTTCCACCTCGTCTGCGTTTTTCGACGACAGCAGGGGCTTTCCCTGCTTCCAGCGGCACGCCAGTTCCGTCATATAGGCGTCCAGCGCCGCCTCGTCCGCGGCTCCGGCCGCCTGCTCCACGCACAGGCCCATACCGGTTTCAGCCAGCACCTGCTTGACGCCGCTTCCCGGCAGGTCACCCGACATGCAGCAGACGATGGGTTTCTCCATCATCATATATTCAAACAGCTTGCCCGTCAGAATCCCGCGCTGGGCAGCCATGTGCCACGAAGCCATCAGCAGGATATCCGCACTCCGCTGCAGGGCGATGGATTGCTCGCGCGAAACCAGGCCATGGTCCTCCACCAGGTCCCCCATGCCGCACGCGGCGGCCTGACGGCGCATCAGGGCGCTTTCGCCTCCTGCGTACACCAGCGTCACCTGGCTGCGCGCCAGCTGACCACGTTTGATCAGCGCGGCCAGCGCGCGAAACATCGGGGTCAGGTCGCGGTCGCCCACGCCCTTGCGCCCCATGCTGAGCATGCCGCAATAGACCACGCGCAGCTTGCCCGTGCGCACGGGCGCCTCCGCCGCGGGCGGCAGGTCCTCGCGGTCGAAGCCGTTGGACAAGACGCGGCCGATGTCGTCAAAGCCCATCATTTCCAGAAAGCCCTGCGACGCGGCGCACAGCACGTCGGCCTCACGCCGGAGCATGCGCAGATAACGGGCCTTTTTCCCCTTCTGCCAGGCAAAGGCCGTACCCACCTCGTCGCGGAAATCCGCAATCCACCGGCGAGCCAGCCCGCGTCGCTTGGCCGCTCGGGCGATTTCATGCACGCTCCAGGGCGCATAGGTCGAAAACACCACGTCATATGTGCCGGTCAGCTCGTCCAGGGCAGCGATGGCACGGCGGCGGAAGCTCCGGTCCGCCTGCCAGCGCAGCCAGCGGTAGACCGCATCCTTGACGGCGTGCAGCGCACCCCCGCGTGAGGCGGCTGCGGACGGCTGCGCAGCGGGCGGACGTGTTGCCGCAAACGCTGCGGCCGAGCGGGCGCGCCGGTCCCGGAGGGGGTTCCACTCCCGGATGACATGCACCTGCTTGAGAGCCATCAGGTCGCGTGCGAGGGTGGGGTCCCGGCGGTCGTTCATGCCGGGTCCACACAAAACGGTGACCTCATGGCCCATACGGCTCAGGTATTTGGCCAGCTTGGTGGGCCGGACCGCCCCCATGGCGTTCTGCGGGGCGAAGAAATAGCTGATCATCAGGATACGCTTACCCACGAGGCGCGTCCTCCTTTCCGTGCGTTCAGGCCTGTTTGGGAAACAGCTTGGGTAGCAGCGAGGCGCTGCAGTAGCCCTCGTCCCAGCGGCGCTTGGCCGCCCGGCGCATGGCCTCGGCTTCCTCGCGGGGCAGGGCCGCAAAGCGGTTAAGCGCCTCCAACACGCCCTCCTCGCCCTTCTCAGGGGCATAGAGGAAGCCCACGTCCGGCGTGACCAGTTCGGGAATGCCGCCCACGCGCGGCGCGATGACCGGGATACCATGACGCATGGCTTCCATGATGGACACGGGCACGCCTTCCTTTTTGCTGGTGTTGATGAACACGTCAAAGGGGCGCGTATCGTAGAGGCGCTGCACATGCGCGCCGTCCAGCTCGCCCAGCAGCTCGCAGATCACGTTTTCCTTGGGGTCCAGCAGCTCGGAGGCCAGGGTCCGCACCTTCGCCTCCTCCGCTCCCGCGCCGATGTGCGTCCAGCACAGCGGCCCGCCCTGCCAGCGCGAAAGCGCCCGTACCAGCACGTCCACCTGCTTGATGGGATTGAACATGGCGCAGCTGACCACGCGCAGCACGCCCTGCGTATACAGCGGCGGCTCTCGCAGGCGGTCCACCGGCATGCCGGCAGAGCCCATGGCCAGCACATGAACCTTTCGCTCGTCCACATGGCCGCGCATGTAGCTCATGAACTGGGCGCGGGCGGTGCGGCTGATCAGGTACAGGCCGTCCGCCTCGGCGGCGATGCGCCGCTTCATCATGTAGGGATTCTTGGCAAAGCGCTCCGTATCCACGTCGTAGGCGTGGCCGCGAACCACGCAGCGCACGCGCGGATGCTTCCGTTTCGAGAGCGCGGCGGCATAGCCGTCAAAGCTCATCCAGCAGGAATACAGCGTGGTGTGCGTCTCCACCGCGCCGTGCAGGAGCCGCTCCGTCCAGTAGTGCATCTTCAGGCCCCGCTGCGTAAACGCCAGCAGCCGCAGCGCGTTGCCCACCGTCAGCACCCCGTCCCTGCGCATATGCGCCAGCTCGCGCCACACATCCACCGTGAACGGCGTTTTCAACAGGGCCCGTAAACCCGCCAGCCCCGGCCTGACCGCGGTGAAGGGCCGCTCGCCCCGCTCATCGCCCGGCATGAGGGTGCGCACGCCATAATAGCTGACCATCATCACCCGGTCAAAATGGGACATCAGCCAGGGCAATTCCTGCATCATGAAGGGATTCTGCCGGCCATCCGCAGAAATGGCGCAGTTGCTCAGATAAATCAGCGTTCCGGACACTTGATTCCCACCCTTTCCAGCACCTGGGCCAGCACGCCCTGCCAGGACATGTGGCTTTCCGCATAGGCGCGCATCTGCGCGGGCGTTTCTTCATCGGCTTGCGCGCGCCGGGCAAAGGCCACAAGCGCCGCAAGGTCGATGGGGCTTTCGTCATTGGGGAGCCGCAGGCAGAAGGCGGGGTTCTCCGGCAGGGAGGGGTCGTCCACCGCATAGGCGAAGGGCAGGCCCCGCGCCATGTATTCCCGCAGCTTGAGCGTCATGCTGCGGTACTGTCCCTTGCGGTGCAGCCCCAGCCCGCCGATACCGATATCGCACTGTGCCGCCACCCGGTCCAGCGCCTCGCCGTGCAGCTCGCCATGAAAGACGACGCGGTCCGCCACGCCCCGCTCCTGCGCCAGCCGTTTCCACGCCGCCAGCGAGCCGTCGCCCTCGCCTCCAACCATGTGCACCGTGACCGGCTCGCCGCCCCTGTAGCGCGCCAGCGCCTCGATCAGCCGGTCATAGCCCTGCCACACCGACATGCTGGCCAGCGCGAGCATGCCGACGTCCCGCGCTCCCTTGCGCGGGACGTGCAGCGGCAGGCGGCTCACGTCCACGCCGTTCAAGATGTTCATGGCGGGACGACCGTTGAGCGTTCCCTCGCAGGGGTCCCCGATGAGGGCGTAGAGGTCGATCATGGGCTCCAGGCGGCGGAACACGCGCGCGTTGTAGGCAAAGACCGGCATGCGCAGAAGCGAGGAGCGCTTGCCGTTTTCAAACGGATAGGTCGGATGCTCCACCACCAGCCGCGCCCCCCGCGCCTTCACGGCGGCCAGCGCCCCCGGCGCGTTATGGAACACCCGCATGAAGCGCATGTACACCACGTCAAAGCGCCTGAGGGCCGCCGCCTTTTGGAGCGCGGCCATCAGATCCACGTACAGCAGCGTCTTTTCATACCCCGGCAGGCCCGTCAGCCGGGCGGGACGGAGCAGCGTACGCTCGCCCTCCCCCACCAGCCACAAGCCCTCATGGTTCCAGCCGATCAGCCGCGCCTCATGCCCCATGGCCCGCACGGCGGCCATCTGCCCGTCGAACTTGATCTTGAGGTTATCGCCCTTCTCCAGCGGGTAACGCATCAGAAACAGCACCGACGCCACGGCCGCATCCCCCTTCCGTCATGGCTCGCGCCCATCCAGCAGATCGCGGTAGAGCGCGGTCATCTGGCAAAGCACCGCCTCCAAGCTGTAGCGGCGCATCTCCCGGCGGTTGCGCTCGCCCATGCGCGCGCGCAGGGCCGGGTCCGCCAGAAGGCGCATGATATCCTGCGTAAAGCCGGCCACGTCGCGCGGCGGGCGCAGAAAGCCGCCCTCGCCGGGGGCGATCAGGTCGTTGTTGCCGCGCACGTCGCTGACCACGCAGGGAAGCCCCGCGGCCATGGCCTCCATCTGCGCCACGGGCAGTCCCTCCTGCAGGGAGGGAAACACAAACACGTCCGAAGCCGCCAGCAGCGCCGGGATGTCCTTGCGAAAGCCCAGAAAATGCACGCGTTTCTCCATGCCCAGCGCGCGGGCCTGCTTTTCCAGCGCGGGTTGCCGGTCCCCCACGCCACAGAACACCACATGCGCCCCCTCGATGGGCCCGGCGGCGGCGATCACGGTTTCATGGTTCTTGCGCTCGCTGTGCTCGCCCACGGTGATGAGCACGCTCTCCTCCGGCCCGATGCCCAGCCCGGCGCGCACCGCGGCGCGGTCCACCGGCCCGCGGAAGCGCGCAAGGTCCACGCCCACGCCGCTGACCAGCGCCACGCGGCCGGCGGCAAAGCGTTTCGCGCGGGCGTAATCCTCGCCGTTGATGGTGATGAGCAGGTCCGTCCAGCGGCTGAGCAGGCGCTCGGCGGGATAAAACAGCAGCCAGTTTTTCAGCGGTGCGCCGGTGAAAAAGTGAAACCCGTGCGCCGTATAGGCCACGCGCGTGCCGCGCTTGCGCGCCGCGCGCGCCGCCAGGCGGCCCACCAGCCCGCCCACGGGCGTGTTGCAGTGGATGAGCGCGTAGTCCTCCGCGTCGATCAGCTGTTTCAGGCGGCGACAGACCTCGCGGTTGGCCGCGGAAAAGGGCGAGCGGGAAAAGGGCAGCTCCACCCAACGGTCGCAGTAGGGCACCTGCGGATGGGGATCGGGCGTATCATTGGCGCAGCACAGGTGCACCTCGTAGCCCTGCTCCTGGAACCAGCGCATATAGGGCAGGTGAAACACCAGCACGTGCATGCGCAGCACCGTGGCCACAAACAGCACCTTTTTGCTCATGCGCCCACCTCGGTCCGGCGGATGGTCTCGGCAAAGGAGAGCTCCTCCTCCGGCCGGAACGCTTCGCTCATGCTCTGGTCATAGGTCAGCGTGCCAAACACCTTGCCCACCAGCCCCACGCGCGGGGCCAGCGCCCCCAGCAGTGCGGCCATGCCGGGTACCATCCGCACCCGCCGGCCATAACAGGCGGCGATTTCCCGCACCATGGCGCAGGTGGACACATAGTCGCGGTTCTGCGGGAAGTACAGCCCGCCCTCGCCACTGTCCACCAGCCGCTCCACAAAGGCGCAGAGGGTGTCGATATAGAGCATGCTGCGCTCGTTTTGGACGCGGGGGAACAGCAGCAGGCTCTGCGCCAGCGCCGATAGCCGGGGATAGTTGCCCCGGCAGCCGCGGCCGTAGATCATGGGCGGCCGGAGCACGGCCACGCGAAAGGCATCGTCCGCCATCCCGGCAAGCGCCTGTTCCGCCTTCCATTTGCTCGCGCCATAGCAGGTATTGGGCGCGGGCCGCGTCTGCGCAGTGATGCGCCCGCAGCTCAGGCCGTAGACGCTCATGCTGCTGAAGAATATGAACTGCCTCACGCCCTGCGCCTTGGCCGCCTCGGCCACCTCCAGCGCCAGCGCATGGTTGACCCGGTCGTAGAGCGCCTCGTCGCCGGGCTGCTCCCTTCTGTGCGCCAGCCCCGCCACGTGGATGACGCAGCCGCAACCCAAAAAGGCGCTTGCATCCCAAGCGCCGTGCAGGTTCAGCTCCTCCACCTCAAACCGCTCCGGCCGGCGGCTGAGCCAGGCCCCCAGGTGCGTGCCGATGTAGCTGCCCGCCCCGGTAATGATTACCCGCGTCATGGCTTGTCCTCCCTGCCGCCGATGGGATAGCTTTTTCCCTCGCGTCCCTCGGCGATGCCCTGACGGTTGACGACCTTGACCAGCGTGAACAGGAAGCACTTGAGGTCGAAGGCAAAGCTGATGTTATGGGCATATTCGCCGTCGCGCCGCGCCTTCTTCTCCAGGTCGCGGCTGAGGTAATCCCGGCCGTTGACCTGCGCCCAGCCGCTCAGGCCGGGCCGGATCTGGCTGGCCCCGAAGCGGTCGCGCCAGGCCATCAGGTCCTCCTGATTCCAAAGCGCAGGCCGGGGACCGATGAGCGACATATCGCCCTTAAGGATGTTCCACAGCTGGGGCAGCTCATCCAGGCTGCTCATGCGCAGAATGCGCCCCACGCGGGTAATGTAGCCTTTGGAGCCGCGCAGGTCATTGGTGGGCACGTCGCGGGGCGCGTCCACGCGCATGGTGCGGAACTTGTAGATTTCAAACAGCTTGCGGTCCTTGCCGAAGCGCTTCTGCTTAAAGACCACGGGGCCGGGGCTGTCCAGGCGGATGGCCAGGGCGATCAGCGCCAGCAGCGGGCTGAGCACCACCAGCCCGACGGCCGAAAGAACCACGTCCAGGGCGCGCTTGATATATCGTTCGTACATCGGCTCAAACTCCCGTCTCTTGCTGATGGGTCCTCTCCCGCTCCTGGCGCGCCTCGATGATGCGGTTGGCGGCGTTGAGGTAGGCCAGGCAGCTGGCCTCGATGATATCGGTGGATACGCCCTTGCCCAGCATGGTCACGCCCTCGTTGCTCACACGCACGGTGACCTCGCCCAGCGCGTCCTCGCCCTCGGTGACGGCGCGCAGCTGGTAGCTCTCCAGCTTGCATTTGAAGCCCGTGATCTGGTCCACGGCATGGAAGCACGCCTCGACCGGGCCGTCGCCGCAGTCCGCGCGGGTGATGATATCCGCGCCCCGCTGCAGGCTGACGGTGGCGGTCGCGGTCATGCGGTTGCCGCTGAAAATCTGGAAGGAATGGATGCGATACATGCCGTGCGAGCCATGCATCTGCTCGCGGCAGATGGCCATGACATCGCGCTCGGTGATGTCCTTCTTGCGGTCGGCCAGCTCCTTGAACTTTTCAAAGGCGCGGTCCAGCTCGTGCTCGGTCAGCTCAAAGCCCAGCTCCTGCGCGTGCTCACGCAGGGCATGCCGGCCGCTGAGCTTGCCCAGCACCACCCCGCCCTGCGGGATGCCCAGCTCCTCGGGCTTCATGATTTCGTAGGTGGCGCGCTCGCGCAGCACGCCGTGCTGGTGGATGCCGCTCTGGTGCACGAAGGCGTTGGCGCCCACGACGGCCTTGTTGGGCGGAATCTCCATGCCGCTGAGGTTCGCAGCCAGGCGGCTTAGGCGGTAGAGCTCGCGGATGTTGAGGTTGTCCCGTAGGCCGTAGATGTCCCTGCGGGTGCGCAGGCCCATCACAATCTCGTCCAGCGAGGCGTTGCCCGCGCGTTCACCCAGACCGTTGATGGTGCATTCCACCTGCCTTGCACCCCGGCGGATGGCCTCCAGCGTGGTGGCGGCGGCCAGGCCCAGGTCGTTGTGGCAGTGGGTGGAGATCACGATGTCGCGCTCCCCCGCCACCTCGCGGCAGATGGAGGCGATCAGCTCCCCGTATTCGCCCACGGTCGCGTAGCCCACGGTATCGGGGATGTTGATGGTGGTCGCGCCCGCCTCCACCGCCGCCCTGCATACCTGATAGAGAAAGTCCGGCTCGGTGCGGGTGGCGTCCTCACAGCTGAACTCCACGTCCGCGCACAGCGAGCGCGCCAGGCGCACGCCGCGCACGGCCGCGTCCAGCACCTGCTCGCGGTTCATGTTCAGCTTGGCGGCGCGGTGCAGGGGGCTGGTGGCAATAAAGACGTGGATGCGCGGCCTCGCGGCCTCCCGAAGCGCGTCGGCGGCGGCACGGATGTCGCCCTCCACGCAGCGCGCCAGCGAGCACACGCCGGTTTTGACCGTGCGGGCCACGGCACGCACGGCCTCAAAATCCCCCGGACTCGCCCCGGCGAAACCGGCCTCGATCATGTCCACGCCCAGCGCTTCCAGTGCGCGGGCAAATTCCACCTTGTCGTTGAGATGAAAGCTCACGCCGGGGGTCTGTTCTCCGTCCCGGAGCGTGGTGTCCAGAAACAGTACCGTATCGCGCATGCGTTTCCTCCGTTATGGCAGGCGGATGTGCGGAAGCAGCTTTTCCAGCGTCTTTTCGCCAATGCCTTTTACGTTCATCAGGTCTTCCGGATAGGAAAAAGGTCCGTTTGTCTCGCGTTCCTCGATGATGCGCTGTGCGATGACCTCGCCCACACCCGGCAGGGTGTCCAGTTCGTCCGCATCCGCGGTGTTGACGGCCACCGGCCCTTCCGGCAGGGACGGTGCGAAAGCGGCGGCCTGCACCCCGCCTGGAGCGGCCAGCATAAACGCACCGCTTCCGGGCCCGGGCGTCACATGCGCCGCCGTCAGCCCCAGCGCCAGCGCAATCAGCGCGCAGGCCGCGCACCAGCTCAGGACCCGGCGCATGGCCTCAGGCGCCTCCCTTGCGCACCTTCTGGCCTGCCTTGGTGTCCTCCAGAATATAGCCCATGGCCTTGATCTGGTCGCGCAGCTCGTCGGAACGCTTCCAGTCCTTGTTTTTGCGTGCCTCGGCGCGCTCGTCCACCAGCGCCTGTACCTCGGCGGGGATGGCGCCCTCCTCCTTCATCAGAAGGCCCAGCACGCCGCAGATGGCTTTCATCTTGTCAAGCCCAAGCTGCGCCGCCTCGCGGCTCACGCCGCCCTGCGGCAGCCTGTAGACGGCGCGCACCAGCTCAAACAGCGCGGCCAGCGCGTCGGCGGTGTTGAGGTCGTCGTCCATGGCGGCGACGAACTTCTCCTCCGCGCGCGCGCACTCGTCCATAAAGGCGCGCTCGCCCTCGTCGGGCGTGCGGTCCTGCGCGCCGGCAAGGAGGAAGGCGAGCTGGTCGCGGGCGGTGTAGAGCCTTTCCAGGCTGCTGGCCGCCGCCTCGATGAGCTCGCGGCTGAAGTTGATGGGGCTGCGGTAATGCGCCGAGAGCATGAACAGGCGCACGGCCTCCAGGTCAAACTCCTTGGAGATGTCGCGCACGGTGAAGAAGTTGCCCTTGGATTTGGACATCTTCTCGTTGTCGATGTTGATGAAGCCGTTGTGCATCCAGTAGCGCACGTAGGGCTTGCCGGTGGCGCCGGAGGTCTGGGCGATCTCGTTTTCATGGTGCGGGAAGAGCAGGTCCTTGCCGCCGCCGTGGATGTCGAACGTCTCGCCCAGGTAGGTGGTGCTCATGGCCGAGCACTCGATGTGCCAGCCGGGACGGCCCATGCCCCAGGGGCTTTCCCAGGCGGGCTCGCCGGGCTTCTGCGCCTTCCAGAGGGCGAAGTCCAGCGGGTCCTCCTTGACCTCGTCCACGCTCACGCGCGCGCCGCTTTCCAGGTCCTCCAGATTCTGGCCGCACAGGCAGCCGTAGCTGGGGAAGGCGCGTACGCGGTAGTATACGTCGCCCTGGGATTCATAGGCCAGGCCCTTGTCGATGAGCCGCTGGATGAGCGCGATGATCTGCGGGATGTGCTCGGTGGCGCGGGGATGCACCGTCGCCGGACGGATGCCCAGCGCCTTGGCGTCGGTGAAGTACTCGGCGATGTAGCGCTCGGCGATCTCCCCGACGGTCACGCCCTCCTCGTTGGCGCGGCGGATCATCTTGTCGTCGATATCGGTGAAGTTCTGCACGAAGGTCACTTCGTAGCCGCGGTATTCCAGGTAGCGGCGGAGCACGTCAAAGACGATGAAGGGCCGTGCGTTGCCGATGTGAAAGAAATTGTAGACCGTGGGGCCGCAGGCGTAGATGCCCACCTTGCCCTCGTGCAGGGGCACGAAGGGTTCCTTTTTCCGGGTCATGCTGTTGTAAATCTGCATGGGTGTTCGCTCCTTTATTGCGCTGTGTCGGGCGGTTCGCAGGGGTTGTCGCAGGTACATCGCCCGTGGCAGGGCGCGTCCTCCGGGGATGCGTCGCAGCCCTCGCAGCCCAGCCGCCGCGCATGCTGCGCCAGGCAGCTCTCCAGCACGGTCAGGCGCTTGACCAGCGCCTCCATGCGGTCCAGCATGGGGTCGGGGAGGTTGACCTGGTCCAGGTCCACCTCGCCGGCGGGCTGGGGATGCTGCTTTTTGACGATGCGGCCGGGGTTGCCCACGACGGTGCAGTTGTCCGGCACGTCCTTTAGGACGATGGCGCCCGCGCCCACCTTGCTGTTGTTGCCGATGGTAATCGGCCCCAGCACCTTGGCCCCCGCGCCGATGGTCACGCCGTTGAGGATCGTGGGGTGGCGCTTGCCCGTGTCCTTGCCCGTGCCGCCCAGCGTGACGCCCTGATAGATGGTCACGTCGTCGCCGATGATGGTGGTTTCGCCGATCACCACGCCGTCGCCGTGGTCGATGAACACCCGCCGGCCAATCGTCGCGCCGGGGTGGATCTCGATACCCGTGCGGTGCCGGGCGCGCTGGCTGATCCACCGGGCCAGCAGCACATGTCCCTTTTCATAAAGCGCGTGCGCCCGCCGGTGAGATTTCAGCGCCACCAGCCCGGGGTAGCACAGGCGCACCTCCGCCATGGACTTGGCGGCGGGGTCGCGGGCCAAAACCGCCTCGCGATCCTCGCGCACCAGCGTTTTCCAGTCATTCATCCGATTTGTCCTCCCCGGCGCATCCATGCGCCTGCGCCCCCGGCGCCCTTTCCACATAGCGGCCCGCAAAAACGCCTTCCACATCCCTGAGCAGGGTTTCCTGGGCGTTGAAGCCCCCGGCGTGGCGGGGCGAGAGCAGATAGGCGCCGTCCGCCAGCCGCCTGCGGGCCTTTTCGGTATCGTTCCATTGCAGGAAAAGCACGTTTTCCACCGCGCGGGCCAGCGCCGCGTCCTTGACCGGGAACATCAATTCCACCCGGCGGTAGAGGTTGCGGGGCATCCAGTCCGCCGAGGACAGGTAGACCTCGCGCTGCCCGCCGTTTTCAAACACGAAGGCCCTGGCGTGCTCCAGGTGGCGGCCCACGATGGAGCGCACATGGATGTTGTCGCTCACGCCCTCGATTTCGGGAATCACGCAGCAGATGCCGCGCACGATCAGGTCGATCTCCACGCCCGCGCGCCCGGCGCTAAGCAGCGCCTTGATGATCGCCTTATCCGAGAGGGAGTTCATCTTCGCCACGATGCGTGCGCTGCGTCCGGCCAGAGCATGCTCGCGCTCGCGCTCGATCAGGTCCAGCAGCGTGGGGGCGAGCAGGTCGGGCGCGGTGACCAGCTCATCCAGCGCCTCCGCCCCGCCTGTCTCCAGTCCCTTGAAAAAGGCAACCGCGTCGGAGGTGAGCACCGGGTCGGCGGTGAGCAGACCGAAGTCGGTATAGAGCCGGGCGGTGCCGTCGTGGTAGTTGCCGGTGCCCAGATGCACCTCGCGGCGCGTCTGTCCGTCCACCTCGCGTTCAAACAGCGTGATCTTGCTGTGGGTTTTCATGTTCGGCAGGCCGTACATCACATGGCAGCCCGCGCGCGCGAGGCGCTCGCCCCAGTAGAGGTTGTTTTCCTCGTCAAAGCGCGCGTGCGCCTCGAAGAGCACCTGCACCTCCTTGCCGTTTTCGGCGGCCTGGGCCAGCGCCGCCACGATGGGGCTGTTGCCGCTGACGCGGTAGAGCGTCTGGCGGATGGCGCGGACCGTCGGGTCCTGCGCGGCCAGCTTCATCAGATGTACCACTGGCGCGAAGCTGTGGTAGGGATGGTAGAGCAGCCAGTCACGCCGGTCGATCTGCTCAAACGCGTCCCGGCCCATCAGCTCGTTGCGCTCTACGGGCTGGGCGGGCGGATATTTCAGCTCCGGCCGCTTGACCTGCGCGTAGAGGTTCATCAGCATTCTATTCAGATCCAGCGGACCCGTGACCCGGTAACGCCGTTCGCGCTCCAGGCCGAAGCGCTGCATCAAAAGCGTGAGCATCTCCTCGCTCATGCGCTCCTCGGCCTCCAGGCGCATCACCTCGCCCCCCAGGCGGTGGGCGAGCATCTCGCGTACAGCGGGCACGATATCGTCCCCCGTGCGTTCCTCGACGGGGAAGTTCTGGTTGCGGATGATGCGGAACACCGCCGCGTGCTCCACCTGATCCTTGGGAAACAGCCGGTGCAGGTAATGCTTGACCACGTCCTCCACCCGGATGAGGCATTGCTCCCCCTTGGTCTTGGACAGGTCGAACAGCCTGGGCAGCGCCGTGGGCAGTCCCACCAGATAAAACGGACCCGCCTTGTGCCGGGGGCGCGTAAGCTTCACCAGCAGGTAGAGCTGCTTTTGCCGGGGACGGCTGTCCCGGAGCGGCTCCACCTTCAGAAAGGGGCGTATTTCCTTTTCAAACAGCGCCTTTTCGCGCCGGATATGGTCCTCGTCCAGCGAGAAGGTGGGATAGAGCCTCACGCCCTGCAGATACAGTTCGCTGCGGATGCCCTCGTAGAGCAGGTACTGGGCGTTGTTCTGGCGCAGGAGCTCGCGGTTGACACGGCGGTAGAGGGTGTGCCCGGCGACGCCCCCGAACTTCTTTCCCTCCTTGGCGGCCTGGTAGATGCGCTGATAGCGCACCTGTACAAACTCGTCCAGGTTGGAGGTGACGATGGCGAGAAACTTGGCGCGCTCCAGAAGCGGGTTGTCGGGATTGTCCGCCTCCTGCTGTACTCTCCGGTTAAACGCAAGCCAACTCAATTCGCGGTTCTGGATGGCGTGCCGCTCCGCTTTGCGTTTGTGCGCCGTACCCATATTCCCCCGTCCTTCCATGCCCCTTGCAAATCGGTCATCTCTCATTATAGCACATCAAAGAAGCGGCTGTCTACGCTTGCCGCCCATCGTAGAGCTTTCTCAGCGCCGTGTACTCATCGCTGAGCATTGCGCTGCAGTAGGACTCGTCGTAGGCCACGCAGCCTGTGGCGATCAGGGACGCCATGCCCTGCGTGAAGATAAACATGTGCCGGTGAAAGTCGCGGGCGATTTCCAGCGGATAGCCCGTGACGGCTATGACGGCCTCATGGGCGCGGCCCGCCGTTTCTTCCAGGCAGGCTCTGGCATTGGCCACGCGCGCAAAGTCGCTTAAAAACAGCAGCCGGTAGAGGGCGCGCTCCTCGTTGGCAAAGCGCAGCACCGTCAGCCCGCAGGCCTTGTAGAGCGGCACGCCCTCGATGCCGCAGTCGGCCATCTGCCTGTTGAACAGCGCCGCCGCACGCGCGTATACCTGCGCCCGAAGCTCATCCATGCCGCCCAGCCCGCTGTAGAGCGGCTGGGTGGAGCTGCCCAGCCGAGCAGCCACAGCGCGCGCATTAAGCGCCTCCGGTCCCCTCTCGCGCACAATATCCAGCGCGGCGCGAATGATGCTCTCCCTGTCGAATTTTACCCTGCGCGCCACAGTCACCCCTCCCTTATTCCCTGATTTTAACAAGGGTTACGCCGCGTTGTCAACCGTGCCGTGCGCCTTTTGCTTTGCCAAGGCAAAAAGCCCTTGACGGCTTCGCGCTTTTCCGCTATCATATTAGATTGGCGGTCCTGCATCAGGACCCTCTTTCACTGCTCGTTAACTTTTCAAAAAACCGAAGCACACAAGGAGAAGCGTTTATGGAACAGCAGGAACGTTCAAAAATGCTGGGCACCATGCCCATGGGGCGGCTGGTGACCAAGGTATCTGTCCCCATCATGGTGAGCATGCTGGTGCAGGCCCTCTACAACGTGGTGGACGGCATCTTCGTGGCGCGCTACAGCCCGGATGCCCTCACGGCCGTATCGCTGGCCTTCCCCATCCAACTTCTCATGATCGCGGTGGCGACGGGCCTAGGTGTGGGCATCAACAGCCTGATCAGCCGCAAGCTGGGGCAGAAGCGGCCCGATGAAGCGCGCGACGCGGCCCGCTGCGGCATGCTGCTGGAGCTGGGCGGTTTCGTGCTGTTTCTGCTCTTCGGCCTGTTTGGCTCGCGCAGTTTCTTCCATCTGTTCACGCCGGATGCGGAACTGCAGCGCATGGCGGGCGACTATCTGAGCATCGTGACGATCTTCAGCTTCGGCCTGTTTCTGTCCATCTCCTTTGAGCGCATGATGCAGGCCACGGGCAACACCATGCTGTCCATGACCACGCAGCTTACAGGCGCGGTGATCAACATCATCCTGGACCCCATCATGATCTTCGGCCTGCTGGGCACGCCGCAGATGGGCGTTGCGGGCGCGGCGGCGGCCACGGTGATCGGCCAGATCGGCGGCATGCTGCTGGGATTTGTGCTCAACCAGCTCAAAAACCACGAGCTCAAGGTGGTCTGGCGCGGCTTTCATCCGGAAGCCTCCGTGTTCAAAAGCATCCTGGCGGTGGGCTTCCCCAGCATCATCATGCAGTCCATCAGCTCGTTCATGAACGTGTTGATGAATCTCATTCTCATCGGCTTCGGCAATACCGCCGTCAGCGTGCTGGGCGTGTATTTCAAGCTCCAGTCCTTCGTGTTCATGCCGGTGTTCGGCCTGAGCAACGGGCTGGTGGCCATCGTGGGCTACAACTACGGCGCGCGCCTGCGCCAGCGCGTGTATGACGCCATCCGCGTGGCGGTCAAGCTGGCCGTGGCGATCATGGCGGTGGGCACGCTGGCGTTCCTGCTGATTCCCGAAACGCTGCTGGGCCTGTTTGAGGCGGAGGGCGCGAGCGACCTGACCGCCATCGGCGTGGTGGCGCTGCGCACCATCAGCAGCCATTTCATCCTGGCCGCGGTGGGGATCACGCTGAGCACCGTGTTCCAGGCCATCGGCAAGGGCTTCTACAGCCTGCTGATGAGCATGTGCCGCCAGCTGATCGTGCTTCTGCCGGCGGCGTGGATTCTCAGCCGGCTCGGCGGGCTGAACGCCGTGTGGTGGTGCTTCCCCGTGGCGGAGGCGGTGTCGCTGGCGCTGTGCCTGGTGCTGTTCCGCAAGGTGGATGTCCGGATGCTCAGGCCTCTGGGGCAGGAGGAAGCGTAAGCGCGTCATCCCGCCGCGCGTTTGCGCGGCGGTACTCCCTTGGCGTACAGTGATAAAACCGTTTGAATATTCTGGCGAAATTACTGGGGCTGTCAAAGCCACAGCGCGACGCCGCCTCCGAAACGCTGCTGGCCGGATCGGTCAGCAGCGTTTCTGCTCCCCGCATCACGCGGTATTTCAGCAGGTACTGAAAGGGCGAAAGCCGGATGGTTCTCTGAAAGCAGCGCAGGCATTCCCGCTCGCTGATGCCCGCCGCGCCCGCCACATCCCGCAGCGACAGATTGTCGGAAAAGTTTTCATGGATGCAGCCGAGCATTTTTTTCACGCGCAGGTCATCCCGATCCATGGCGGGAGCCCTTTTGTCCATCTGCCCCGCAAAGCGCTCGCACAGGCGCAGGCAGATGCGGGAAAGGTTTTCGCGAACGGTAAATTCAAACCCCGGCACGTCCTGCGCCAGTGCGTTGTGGGCGGCTGCGAACCAGCGGGATACGCATTCCTCCTCCAGCAAAACACCTGAAAAGGCCTTGCACGCGGCCAGCGGTCGCATATACTTTCTGGCAAAAACAGAATCGTCGCTTCCGCAGATCAGGGCCGGGCTGAACACCAGAGAGCGCAGGCTGCATTCCCCCACCGCCGAGGCGGCGTGCGGAACGCCGGAGTTGATGGCGGCCAGCCTGCCCTTTTCCAGCAGAAAGGACGCCGACGGCGTGCTGATGTTCATTTGCCCCTCCGCAAGCGAGATGAGCTCAATCTCGTCGTGCCAGTGCCACGGAATGTCATCCTCCTGCCGCTGCGTATGGCGCGAGGCGTATCCCGCGCAGGGAAACTCGGTGCTTCCGTGCGGCTGGAGCTCCCTTGACGTGCCGCTCAGGTTCAGTCCGCATTGTTGAAGGGCCATATTGGTTGGTATACCTCCTCCGCCGTTTGGCGGTTTTCTGCTATTATACGGCCAGATATGCGTTGAATCAAGCGGCGTTTGGCTGTATTCTTACACATGACAATCCACATGGGAGGATGAGCGCATGCTTCATCTGCTGCTTGGCATCATCTATCTGGCGTTTATCAGTCTGGGGCTCCCCGATTCTCTGCTGGGATCGGCGTGGCCGGCGATGTATCGTGAGTTCGCCGTCCCCGTTTCCTACGCGGGCGGCATTTCCGCCATCATCTCCATCGGCACGGTGATCTCCAGCCTGCAAAGCGACCGGCTCACCAAGCGGCTGGGCACGGGCAGGGTGACGGCGCTCAGCGTGCTGACCACAGCCGTGGCCCTGTTTGGTTTTTCCGTCAGCCACTCCTTCGCGGCGCTGTGCCTGTGGGCCATCCCCTACGGCCTCGGCGCCGGGAGCGTGGACGCCTCGCTGAACAATTACGTGGCGCTACACTACGCCAGCCGCCACATGAGCTGGCTGCACTGCATGTGGGGGCTGGGTGCTTCTCTGGGACCGTACATCATGGGCTACGCCCTGACGGGCGGCGGCTGGAGCACAGGCTATCGCATCATCTCCCTCCTTCAGTTCGCGCTGGCCGCCGCGCTGCTTCTCACCCTGCCCCTGTGGAAGACAAAAGCGACGGGCACCGCCGGCGCGGAGCGTCCGCAGCCGCTCCCGCTGAAAAAGGTCATCCGCATTCCGGGCGCAAAGGAGGTCATGGCGATGTTCTTCTGCTATTGCGCCGTAGAGCAGACCGCCATTCTGTGGGCGAGCAGCTATCTGGCCCTTCGCTGGGGGCTGTCCGCGCAGGAGGCGGCGAGCCATGCCAGCCTGTTTTTCGTGGGCATTACCGCCGGGCGGGCGCTGTCAGGCTTTCTGACGCTGAAATTCAGCGATACGCAGATGATCCGTCTGGGGCAGGCCGTCTTGCTGGTGGGCGTGCTGTGCCTTCTGCTTCCCTTTGGCACGTCCTCGGCGCTGACGGGCCTTGTGCTGGTTGGCCTTGGCTGCGCGCCGGTCTACCCGTCCATCATTCATTCCACGCCGGACCGTTTCGGCGCGGATCAGTCGCAGGCCATTATCGGCATACAGATGGCCTCCGCCTATGTGGGCACCTGCCTCATGCCGCCTCTGTTTGGCCTGATTGCCAACCATATCAGCGTTTCGCTGCTGCCGCCGTATCTGCTTGTGCTTCTTGCAATGATGGCGCTGATGCATGAGCGGCTGCTGAAGGTGACGGGAAAGAAAGCGTGATGGACGGTTTCAGCGGCCCGCTTTCGCTTGACATGCCCCGCGGCATTGGGTACAATCGGCATAGCAAAACGGAGGGGAGGCGCGCTAGATGGAGCCCATGGTGAGCGTCTGCTGCGCGGCGTACAACCACGCGCCCTACATCGCCCAGGCGCTGGAGAGCTTTCTGGCGCAGGATGTGCCGGTGGAGATTCTGGTGCACGACGACGCCTCCACCGACGGCACGCAGGAGATCCTGCGCGACTACGCGCGCCGGTATCCCGACGTGGTCAGGCCCCTGTTTGAAACCGAGAACCAGTATTCCAAAGGCGTGGCCATCGACCCCACGTTCAACTACCCCCGCGCGCGGGGCAAGTACATCGCCCTGTGCGAGGGGGACGACCTGTGGAGCGACCCCCGCAAGCTGCGCCGCCAGGTGGACTACATGGAGGCCCATCCGGACTGCACCTTCTGCTTCACCAACGGCCTGATCCGCGACGCGGACGGCCGCGCGCCGGACCGGCCCTTCCTCCCCTACAGCGAGAAGGACACCCCGGGTTACTTTGCCGCCGACCACGTCTACACGCTGGGCGACTTCTGCGCGCTCAACTTCGTGCCCACGGCCACGTTCCTTTTTCCGCGATCGGCGCTGGACCGGCTGCCGCCGGCCTTCTGGGACAAGCCCTGCCCCCACGGCGACCTCAAGCTGCGCATGTACCTGACCGCGGCGGGCTACGCCGCCTACCTGCACGCCTTTACCTGCGTGTACCGCGAAAACGTGCGCACCGGAGCCATGAGCCAGTGGTCGCGCGAGACGGGCCGGAAGGTATACGAGCGCAGCCGCAGCGTGGCCGATATGCTCGGGGATGTGGACGAATTTTCCCAAAAGCGGTATACTGAACAGGTGAGCCGCTTCCGCGACTGGTATCTCTACGTGATGCTGTGGAACGCGCCCAGCGCGCGCGTGCTCAGGGAGCCGGACGCGCGGCGCGTCTATCGCGCCCTGCCGCCCGCCCGCCGGCTGAAATACCGCCTCAAGCGCCTGCTGGCCCCCCTGCGGGGCTGACCCAAGAAAGGGACTGCTGCTATGCGCATCAACGTCACCCGCTCCTCCATGCCTGATTTTGAGGAATTCTGCCGGGAAATCCGCCCCCTGTGGGATTCGCACTGGCTGACCAATAACGGCGAGAAGCTGCTGGATTTGCAAAGCCGCCTGGAAGCGTATCTGGACGTATCGCATGTCTCGCCGTTCACCAATGGCCACCTGGCGCTGGAGGCGCTTTTGGAGGCGCTGGACCTTGAGGGCGAGGTCATCACCACGCCCTTCACCTTTGCCTCCACCACGCACGCCCTCGTGCGCAAGGGGCTGACCCCCGTGTTCTGCGACATCCGCGAGAGCGACTACACGCTGGACCCGGCGCTGCTGGAGGGGCTGATCACCGAAAAAACCTGCGCCATTCTGCCCGTGCACGTCTACGGCTGCCTGTGCGACGCGGACGCCATCCAGGCCGTCGCGGACCGACACGGTCTCAAGGTGATCTACGACGCGGCGCACGCCTTCGGCGTCAGCCGGAACGGCGTGTCCGCGGCGCGGCTGGGGCTGGCGTCCATGTTCAGCTTTCACGCCACGAAGGTGTATCACACCATCGAGGGCGGGGCGGTTGCCACGGAGAGCGCGGAGCTGACACAGAAGCTGGCGCTTGTGCGCAACTTCGGCATCACCGGGCCCGACGACGTGGTATCCGTGGGCGGAAACGCCAAGATGAACGAGTTCCAGGCCGCGATGGGCCTGTGCAACCTGCGCCATGTGGATGGTGAAATTGCCGCCCGCCGCCATGTTCACGAGCGCTACATGGACCGGCTGGACGGCGTGGGCGGTTTGCGCCTGCCGCCCGTGCAGCCGGGCGTCAAGGGCAACTATGCCTATTTCCCGGTGGTGTTTGCGGGCGGGCGGGCCGTGCGCGACGCGGTGTGCGAGGCGCTGGACCGCGAGGGCGTCTACGCGCGCAAATACTTCTACCCCCTCGTGACCGACTTTGAATGCTACCGCGGCCGCGACGGCTTCGACACCTCGCGCTTGCCCGTGGCTCGCCGCGTCTCCGACGGCGTGGCGACGCTGCCGCTCTATCCGGGGCTTGCCGACGCGGAGGTGGACCTCATCTGCCGCGTGGTCAGGGAGGCGGTCCGAAATGCGTGAGCAGCGCGGCAAGCGGGCCGCCGCTTCCTTTTTGTTCAAGCTGACCGAAAGCGTGGGCACGCAGGGCATCTCCTTCGTGGTCAGCGTGGTGCTGGCGCGCCTGTTGGACCCGTCGGATTACGGCGTTCTGACGATGCTGACGGTGTTCATCGCGGTATCGCAGGTCTTTGTGCAGAGCGGCCTCAATACCGCCCTGATCCAGAAAAAGGACGTGGACGAAACCGACCTGTCCTCGGTGTTCTACGTGAGCCTGGGCATCGCGGCGGCGCTGTACGGGCTGCTGTTTGCGCTGGCGCCGACCATCGGGGCGTTTTTTGCCATGGAGGCGCTGGCGCCGGTGCTCCGCGTGCTGGCGCTGATTCTGTTGCCCGGCGCGCTCGTCTCGGTGCAGAACGCCGTGATTGCCCGCGAAATGGCCTTCCGCAAGCTGATGACCGCGAGTCTCATCTGCACGGCGCTTTCCGGTGCGGTGGGCATTGCCATGGCGGCCGCAGGCGCGGGCTACTGGGCGCTGGTGGCGCAGCAGCTGACCAACCAGATCAGCCTGGCGCTGGTGCTGCTGTGGCTGGTGAAATGGCGGCCGCGGGCGCTGTTTTCCTGGGCGCGGGTGAAGGTGCTGATTCGCTTCGGCTGGAAGCTGCTGGCCTCCAGCCTGCTGGAAACCGGCTACAACAACCTGCGCACCGCCGTGATCGGCAAAAAATACGCGCAGGAAACCTTGGGCTTCTACAACCGCGGCAAGCAGTTCCCCGAGCTGGTGATGAACGCCGTCAACGGCTCCATCCAGAGCGTGATGCTGCCCGTGCTGGCCGACGAGCAGGACGACGTGCCCCGCATGAAGCAGATGATGCGGCGCTCGGTGATGGTTTCCAGCTTTCTGGTGCTGCCGATGATGGCAGGTCTGGCGGCGGTGGCCGAGCCGCTGGTGCGCCTGCTGCTGACGGACAAGTGGCTGCCATGCGTGCCTTTTTTGCAGATCTGCTGCATCGACTTCGCGTTTTACCCCATTCACACGGCGAATTTGCAGGCCATCAACGCCATGGGCCGCAGCGACGTGTTCCTCAGGCTGGAGTTGATCAAAAAAAGCTACGGCCTGATTATCCTGGCGGCCACGGTCTTTCTGTTCGACAGCGTGTACGCCATCGCCTGGGGAGCGGTCGCCAGCACGCTGCTGGCCGCCGTGGTCAACGCCTCGCCCAACCGCCGCCTGCTGGGCTACGGGTATCTGGAGCAGATGCGCGACGTGCTGCCCGCGATGGGCCTTGCGGCGGTGATGTTCGCAGCGGTATGGGGGCTGGGGCGATTGCCGCTTGCGCCGCTTCCGCTGCTGGTTTTGCAGGTTTTGGCGGGCGCGGTGATCTACGGCGGGCTTGCGCTTGTGCTGCGGCTGGAGAGCATGCGGTATCTCATGGACATGCTGCGTGGGCTGAGCGCCCGGCGGCGCGGGGAGGCGAAGGCATGAAAACGGCGCTGTTGACGGCTGTGGGCTCGGCCTCTGCCGGCATCGTGATTGAGCGGCTGCACGCGCTGGGCATCCGCGTGGTGGGCTGCGACATCTACCCGCAGGCATGGAACGTTGCCTCCGGCGAGGTGGATGTCTTTTTCCAGGCGGTGCGCGCCTCGGAGGCGGATGCCTATGTGCGCCAGATGGAGGAAGCCGTGCGGCGTGAGCGCGCGGATGTTCTCATTCCCCTGACGGATGTGGAGGTGGACGCGCTGTGCGCCCACAAGGCGCGCTTCGCGGCGCTGGGATGCACCCTCTGCGTGCCAGACGAGCCCTGCGCCCGCCTGTGCCGGGACAAGCAGGCCATGGCCGCGCTGCTGGCCCGTGAGGGCGCCTGCCGGGTGATTCCCACCCGCTCCCCCTACGGCTGGGAACCGGCGGCGGCGGACTATCCCCTGATGCTCAAGCCCCTGCACGGTCGCAGCAGCCAGGGGCAGGTGATTGCCCGCACGCCGCAGGCCTATCACACGGCGTTGGACGCGCGCGGGGACTACATCACCCAGCCCTATCTGCCGGGCGATATCTACACCGTGGATGTGGCCCGCGACCGTTTCGGCCATGTGCAGGCGTTGGCCCGGCACGAGCTTTTGCGCACCTCAAACGGGCTGGGCACCGCCGTGCGCGTGCTGCCCGGCCACCCGCTGGAGGCCGTATGCGCGCGGGTGGCGGCATGCGCGGGCGTGGTGGGCGTTGTGAACATGGAATTCATCGTGGACGGCGACGCCTCGTGGTTTTTGGAGGTCAATCCCCGCTTTTCCGGCGGCGTGGGCTTCAGCGTGCTGGCGGGCGTGGACTTTCCCGCGCTCAACCTGCTCTGCCACGCCGGCGAGCCCATCGGCCCACGCGCCGAGGTGCGGGAAATGACGCTGGCGCGCAGGGCCTGCCCCGTCATCACAGAAAAATAAATTTTTCGTCCTGACGGCGTTGACAACCCGGGAGAAATATGGTATAGTAATTGGCGTCGTCAAGACACGGTCGCATGGCTCAGTTGGTAGAGCACATCGTTCACATCGATGGGGTCACAGGTTCGAGTCCTGTTGCGACCACCACCAAAGGACACCGATATTGATACAATGTCGGTGTCCTTTCTCTTTCTGTTTATTCAGGCACATTGCTGATTTAGGTGATATTTTGCGCAAAGCGGGCGAGATCACCATTGCAAAGCCCGCCCTCCTCAAAATCCAGAAGCGGCACATCCCCGGCGAGCTTTTCTGCCCGGCCAGGGGATGCGCCGCAAAGCCATATCCATCCTCGTTTCCCTGTACGAAATGCAGCATTGTGACGCCTTCCTGTCGACGCATGATATCCAGACCCTCGTCGAAGATGCAAAGGTATGCTCCGCATCGGTTGCGATCGGGCGTTTTCGCATGACCAGCTGTCCGCAGAAGCTGTAGCCACCCGGATCACGGGCATGTTTTCTTTTCTATTGCCCGTTGAATTGATATGATGCTATTGGGCATACACATCGCCGCTGAATGCATCGATGAAAACCCGATTTGTTTGCGCATCATCAAAGCCGACTTCGTAAACAATTCTGTCTTTCGAGTCCTTGTACAAAGTAATATATGCCTTTTGTTCAGAGGAAGGATCGAGTTGGCTCCGTGCAATTTCCATCGCAACATCCGGTTCAATCATCTGATCGGTGGGCATCACATGCTGATGCTCAAGAATCTGCGTTGCAAAGGGAGGAAGCTCGCCGTACTT
>CHCFC05602__coassemble_240_pt1 | contig 31017 bp, 25 predicted proteins | sample CHCFC05602__metabat2_high_PE_021 | metagenome-assembled genome bin CHCFC05602
TGTGGGCACTCCCCCCCGGGACCAGAACGCAAGCTTTCCTCATTCCTAGCCAAATGAATTTTTCCCGATGCACTGCCGTATTGACAAATAAGCAACTGTTGGTTATATTGAAGATATGCTTATGAATCGAGGTGCCACATGACCCGACGCGAACAGGAAATCCTGGCATGGATTCGTGAAAATCCGCTGATCTCCCAGCAGGAGCTGGCGCAGCGGGCTGGCATTACGCGCTCTTCGGTAGCCGTCCACATTTCCAACCTGATGCGCAAGGGGCTGATCCGCGGGCGCGGCTATTTGCTGGGCGAGGGGGCTTACGTGGCGGTGGTAGGTGCGGTAAACGTGGATATCGGCGGCACGCCGGACAGCACGCTGATACCGGCGGACAGCAACCCCGGCCGCGTGACCGTCACGCTGGGCGGGGTGGGCCGCAACATTGCGGAAAACCTGTGCCGCATGGGAAAGCATGTGCTGATGGTAACCGCCATGGGCGAGGACGCTCACGCCCAGCAGATTCAGCAGAGCTGCCGCGAGCTGGGCATTGATCTCAGCCACAGTCTGACGGTGCCCAACGCACGCACCTCCACCTATCTGTGCCTCAACGACGCGGATGGCGAAATCGTGGGTGCGGTAAGCGACATGGCCATCTATGACGCGCTCACCCCCGCCTATCTTTCCACGCAGCTGGAGGCGCTCAACCGGGCGGCGCTGGTGGTGGTAGACGCCAATCTTCCCTCCGAGAGCCTGGCCTTCCTGGCTGCGAACCTGAAGCCGCCCCTGTTTGCCGATCCCGTTTCGGTGAAAAAAGCGGGCCGCCTGCGTCCCATCCTCGCGCGCCTGACCGCCATGAAGCCCAACCGGCCGGAAGCCAGCCTGCTGACCGGGGTGGACATCCACAGCGACGGCGATCTGCCAAAGGCAGCGGAGGCTTTCTTCGCCCTGGGGCTGAAGAACGTGTTCATCTCGCTGGGCGCCGAGGGCGTCTATTACGACGACGGACGCGAGCGCGGCATCCTGCCATGCTTCGAAAGCCCCGTCATCAACACCACGGGCTGTGGCGACGCCTTCCTGGCCGCCGCCGCCTGCGCCTGGCAGGAAGGCTGCTCGCTGCGGGAAATGGCGCTGCACGGCCTGGCAGCGTCCTCCATCTGCGCCCGCGCAGACAGCGCCGTCAGTCCGCTCATCACTCCCGATGCCATTGCAAGTATCGTCCAAAACGCATAACAAGGAGGAACCAAGCATGAACCTTGACAGGTATCTCAATGTATCGCCAGAGGTAAAGGCCGCCATCGCCGCGGGCAAACCGGTTGTCGCGCTGGAATCCACCATCATCTCGCACGGCATGCCCTATCCGCAGAATGTGGAAACCGCTCTGAACGTGGAGCGCATCGTGCGGGAAAATGGCGCGGTGCCCGCGACCATCGCCATCATCCAGGGCAAAATCACCGTCGGCTGCACCCATGAGCAGATCGAGCACCTGGGCAAAAAGGGTCTGGCGGTAACCAAAGCCAGCCGCCGTGATCTTCCGGTGCTGCTGTCCCGCGGCGAGGACGGCGCCACCACGGTGACCACCACCATGATCGGCGCGGCATTGGCGGGTATCCGTGTCTTTGCCACGGGCGGCGTGGGCGGCGTGCACCGCGGCGCGGAAACCACCATGGACATCTCCGCCGACCTGGAGGAGCTGGCGCAAACCCAGGTGCTGGTGGTGTGTGCCGGGGCCAAGAGCATTCTGGATCTTGGGCTGACGCTGGAGTATCTGGAAACCAAGGGCGTACCGGTCATCGGCTACCGTACCAAGGAGCTGCCCGCCTTCTACACCACGCATTCCGGCTTTCAGGTGGATTACCGGCTTGATACGCCCGGGGAGATCGCGGAAGCCTTCGCCGTCAAGCTGGACCTGGATCTGCCGGGCGGCATGCTGGTAACCAACCCCATTCCCGACGAATACGCCATGGACCTGGATTATATCAACCGCAACATCGACGCCGCCATCGCCGAGGCCGAATCGCTGGGCATCCACGGCAAGGAAACCACGCCCTTTCTGCTGGACAAGATTCAGAAGCTCACCGGCGGCGACAGTCTCAAGGCCAATATCCAGCTGGTCTACAACAACGCGCGCCTGGGCGCGCAGATTGCCACGGAGCTGGCGGGGCGCTAAGCCCCTTTTCCCCGCAATCGAAAACCCGGACGGCGATGCCGTCCGGGAGATTTTGTTTTGGGAAATATGCACTTTTCCTGCCTGCTCGATCTGGAAAACCAACCGTCTATATCTACGGCCTTACGGCCGCTGGTAGGAAAATCCGATCCGGTGAAAAAATCACTCACAGGAAACCACCCATACGGTGGGATTTACTCGTCGTCCAGTTCTTCGTCAGCCTCAAAGTCCGCTTGAACTACTTCGATAAGTTTCTCGAGCAGGTCTTCGTCTTCCACGGGAAGGAATTCCTCGATTTCCTCGCCGTCCTCTTCCGATTCGACAACCTTCATGATATAGAGATTGACGGCTTCCTCTTCCTCGTGGTGGTCGCAATGCTCGCATTCACAGTCGCATTCGCCATCATGAGCTTCGCCCAGTACAACGTATTCTTCACCGTTGTAGAAGAAATAGCGCACGACTTCCAGCAGCACATTGTTTCCGTCCTCATCAACGCCTTCGATGAGGTCCCTGGTTTCTTCTTCGGCGGCTCCTACGCCGCCCAACGGCTGATCGTCGCAGTACAACGGTATCGCCCCACTTTCTTTGCCTGTTTTCCATCGCCGCTCCGGGTCATTTCCAACGCCGTGTCATCACAGCCTGCGGCGGAACGCCGGCTAGCCGCGACGGGAGTGGCAATTCCCTTTCCTATCCTCTTGGTTCGATCTTATTATAACCCAAAGCATCCGCGGAAACAAGGCTTTTTGCGAAAATTTTGTGGTTGATTTTTGTAAACTTTTTTGATAAAATAAGAGTGTTGGGGCAGCCGGTCAGGGCTTGTCCTCTTTCTTTTGCAGCGGCTCCAGGCTGCCGTCCGGCCGCTTCAGGCGCACGCTTTGCAGCACGGCCTGCATGTTCTGGCGAAAGCCATCCAGGTATTCGCGGCGCAGCGCCTCGCGCTCCACCAGCTCCTCATGCGTCAGCTCCCGCTCGCGGCTCAGGCGCGTGAGCTCGCTGATGCGCTCGATCTTTTCATGTTCCATGCTATCATCCTTTCGGGAGGTAATCCGCCATGGTACAGGGCAAGTGGTTTCCCACGGGCAGCGATCTTTCCCAGCCGCTCGCCATCCGGTGCGCCGTCTTCGGCCGCGGCCGCGATGCGCGGGACCACTGGGCACAGCAGGTAGCGGTCTATGCGGGGGAGGAGCCCGTAGGCAGCGCCCGCCTGTGGTGGCAGGACGGCGCGTTCTGGCTGGGTGACGTAGGCGTGCTGCCCGGGCACCGGGGCATGGGCTACGGCGATCTGCTGGTGCGTCTGCTCCTGTTCAAGGCCCTCACCCATGGCGCGCGCCTCCTCCGTCTGGAGGCTTCCGCGGAGGCGGCTCCCTTTTTTGCCCGTTACGGCTTCTGTGAGGAAAGCCGCCGCGACGGGCAGGCCGTCATGAGCCTCGCCGCCCACGACGTGCATCTGGACCAGTGCGGCGGCAACTGCGCCGGCTGTGACCTCTGTCCGCCGGATGCCGCCCGCTGAGCGTTTCCCGCCCCCTTCAGCCCGCTGTTGCGGGCTTTTTCTGAAACACCCAACGGCGCTGCAGATGGTAGCTCACAAAGAACAGCACGATATCCACGGGGATCTTGGCGGTGTTGTCGCTCCAGCCCAGCCACAGGTGCAGGCTGCTGGTGAGCACGGCGGAGAGCAGCATCACCAGGAAGAACACGCCCAGGTAGCGCAGGAAGGCATTGCTGATCTTGCCCTTGTCCGTAAAGACGAAGCTGCGGTTGAGGAAGAAGTTCGTCACCCCGGACAGAAGGCGCGCAGCCACGGTGGCGATCAGAATATGGGGCACCACCCGGATGAACAGCACGCCGACCTCCTGATCCAGCGAGGTTCCAAAGTACTTGAGCAGGTTATTGAACAGCAGATAAAGGCCATAGTCCACCAGAAAGCTGACCATCGACGTGCCCACAAAACGGAAGAAGCCGCTGAAGATGACGCGATAGATGCGCGCGCTGTCGCGGAAGGCGCGGAAATGGCTTCCTTCGTTGTTGTTTTCGTACACGGTTTCGATGGGCAGCGGCCGCATGGGCACCTTCATGGCCGCACACTCGATGAGCACGTTCATCTCGTACTCGTAGCGATCGCCGGGCGCGGCGATCATCGTGGGCAGCAGGTCGCGGTGGAAGCCGCGCAGACCCGTCTGCGTATCGCCCACCCAGCAGCCATAGAGCAGCCTGAACACCACCGAGGTGATGCGGTTGCCCATCCGGCTCTTGGGCGGCACATGCTCCTGGGAAAAGTCCCGGCTGCCCAGAAGCAGCCCGGAGGGATCGCGCGCAAGGTCCTCAGCCATGCGCAGCACATCCTCCACGGTATGCTGGCCGTCGCTGTCGGCGGTCACGATGATGTCCTGCTCGGGGCATTCGTCCAGCAGCCAGGCCATGCCGCGCTTGAGGGCGACCCCCTTGCCGCAGTTGGGCTGGTAGCTGATGATGTGGCTGATCCCATCCTCGGGGATCTGCGAAAAAATGTTCTGAAAGCCTTCCCCGCTGCCATCGTCCACAACGGCGATTCTGCCGATGCCGGCGTCCTTCAGCGCTTGTACATACGGGGGCAGGCGGTCGTCCGGCTTATAGGCGGGGATGACCACGGCCGTGCGCCCTGCACAGGTCTGTTCCATGGATTCGTTCATTCCTTTCGTGAATCGGCTGTGTCAATTCAGGATGTAGGTATCCAGGTAATCGCGGATCATCGGGGTCAGGTCCTCGCCGGTTACCTCGGCCAGCAGGCCTTCAAAGTCCTCGCGCGTAGCCCGGCTGAAGGCGTAGCGCTCGTAGTAGGCGCGCAGGAACTCGTCCAGCCCGCCGCCGAGCATGCGGTCCAGGGCACAGAGCATCGCGGCCCCACGGTCATAAACCACCAGCGAGTATTCCGACATGCCGGAAAAACGGTCCAACGGCGCGCCCGGCGTAACGCCCCGCGGCACCGTGACGCGAAGCGCGCTCTCCAGCTCCTGCTGCTCGTACGCCTCGCGCCGCGCGAGGCCGTAACGATCCTCCAGGTACTCCAGCATGCTGAACTGGCTCAGCGCCTCGTCCTGCCAGGCTTGGTTGACCGGGTCGCTGCCCACCACGGCGTACCACCACTGATGCGCCGCCTCATGCGCCACCACCATTTCCAGTTTCTCGCCCCCCGCTGCCAGGCGGTCGGAGCCGATCATCGCCAGGGCGGGGTATTCCATGCCGCCCATGGGGAAGCTGATCTCGCAAAGCGTATAGCTCTGGTAGGGATAGGCGCCGTAGCGCGCCGAGAAGCAATCCAGCGCCTTTTTCCCGTAGTCCAGCAGCTCCCGCGCGCGGGCCGCGTCGGTCGCATAGGCGCTGACGAGCACGCCGTCCTGCTCCGCCTGCGCGATGTGGAACCGGTCGCTCGCCACCAGCGCAAAGTCGCGCACGGCGGGCGCGACAAAGTCGTAGCGGGTGCGGCCGTCCGCCGTCTCCGCCGTGGGATATCCGCTTCCGGCGCACAAAAAGCCCTCCGGCACGGATACGCTCACGGTCCAGTTCATGCAATCGCTCAGGAAGGGATCGCCCACGGGATAGTATTCATCCGTGCGCCAATCCCCCTCCTCCCACACGGCGGGAATGGCAAACGCGTTTCCCAGCGCCCAGATGCCGTTGTCCACGCCGAAGCGGTATGCCATATGCGGCACCTGCACCGTATAGGTCAGGGTAATTTCAATCCATTCCTCCGCCTGCCAGCCATCGGTGACCGGGACGAAGAGCACGGTCTTGGCATCGTCGGTATAGCGATAGGCCACCGCCTTGGATTCCCCGCCGTCGCGTGCGACCCGCGCGCCGCTCATCACCAGCGCCCCCATGGAAAAGCCGTCCGGATAGCAGCTTTCATACAGCGCTTCCTCGGCAGCGGCCGGGGAGGTATCCGGGCTCTGGAATGCGTTGGGCCACGTGCGCAGCACCGCCGCCTCCTGCGTCTGACCGGTGCGGTTTTTCAGCGTAAGCGTCTGCGAGACGCTCAGCGCCGACGTCTCCGTATCCAGAGACGCCTCCACCAGCACGGCGTCCAGCCCATCCCAGGCCTCGATCAGCGCCTGAGAAGGCGGGGGCAGCTCCGGCGCGGGTGTAAAAACGCCGCACAGCCACAGTACCACCAGCACAGTGGCCGCCACAATCCCCGCCGCCAGCCCGATGCGCACCGGGCGCCGCTTCATCCATTCCCTCTTCAAATCAAGGACCCCACACTATTGAGCAGCACCATCACGCGTTGCAAAACGCCGCGCATCAAAAGGCCGCCCACCATGCCGCCCACGATCAGCGTCAGCGCCAGCGCAAGGGCCACCAGCAGCATTTTGGCCGGCAGCAGCTGCGCGTCGGTCCGGCCCGTGACGGCGCTCAAAAGGCCGCATGCCTGCGTGTAGCTCACGGCCATACCGCACAGCGCCACCAGCAATGCCAGCCAGGGCGACAGCAGCGACAGCACCATCGCCAGCAGCGCGACCGCAGCCGTGGGCAGCGTGGTGACCCCCACAAAGCCCAGCAGCAGCTCCCAGGAAAAATGCACCTTGGCCACCCCGCAAAGGTAGACCATGAACACAAGCGCCGGCACCGCCATGCCGATCAGCTGGCACACCACCGCCGCTCCACCCACCGACGGAGCGATACGCCCGGCGATGTAGCTGACGCCCTGATTCATGGAGGCGGCATCGCTGGCCAGGCTTACGCCGGTCAACGTCGAGATGGCCGAAAGCAGCACGCCCACAAAGCTGCGCATCACCACCATGCCGCACAGGAACGTGAGCAGCAGCGTAAGACCCGCCACGATGGGGCCCGTAAGCAGGTCCCGCTTTTCCAGCATGCCGCGCAGCACCTCCTGCGGCTTTATAAAGCTGTCCAGGAAGGTGCGCGGCAGGGCGCTGAGGGCCGTCAGCAGCGGATTGGCCTCCCGCGCGACGGGCGGCTGGCCATAGCTGTAGGGTTGCTGGAAGCCCGGCGGATAGGTTCCCTGCTGGTATTGCGCATAGGACTGCCGGTAGAGGTTTTGCTGCGGGTAGGGCTGCTGCTGTGCGCCCATGTACTGCGCCGCGGGCTGCTGCTGCATCCCCTGCGCCCCGTTTACGGGCGGCGGCTGCATCCCCTGCGCTCCGTTCGCAGGCGGCGGCTGCATTCCTGCGCCGGGGCCTGGCTGCGGATAGCCATGGGGCATACCCTGGGTATAGCCCGGCATGTAGCCCGGCTGGACATAGGCGGAAACAGGCTCGTTGCAGACGGGGCAAAACGCCGCGCCCTGCGGGATCAGCGTCCCGCACTTGGGACAGTTCATATCGTCCCTCCTTCAAAAAGGTCCATGGGAATACGGTCCATCATAGCACGGGCCGAAGCGCGCGTCAATCCTTTGCCGCAAGGGCATAGGGGATCAGCGAGCGGTCCAGCAGGTAGAGACGCATATCCTCGGTTTCCACAATCTGGTCCTGCGGAAGCGTCTCCAGGTAGGCATTCAGCGTGGACAGCGGGTAGTACCGCTCGTCCCAGAAATCCGGTTCGGTGGCCAGCATGGCCACGTTCATTTCCTCAAGCGCCCCTTCCACCTCATCCAGCGGCAGGTTCATCAGCGGCACGATGGGGTTGGTCGTGAGCACATAGCCTCGCGCTCTGAGCGGATACTGGTAGCCGACCCTTGTGATCAGGATTTTCTGATCCTCTCCCACATGTTCGGCCACCGCCATCAGCATGCCGTAACGCTCGCGGAAGCCGTTGTCCAGCAATATGCGCTCGCTCTCCATCACGTCCCGGCTGTAGCGGTAAAAGGTGTTGGTGTAGCCGGTCTGATTCGTGCCTTTGACCACGCCCATCAGGCACAGGAGCACGCACAGGCAGGCGGGCAGCTTTAGCAGGAAGGGCTGCGCGGAGGCAGCGGCTTTCCGCAGCGCTTGCATGCGGGCGGGCAGAGCGTCCCGCACGCGCTCCACGAGCGTCGGCCAAAGCGTCTCCAGCGCCGAAAGCGCGCCGCAGATCATGCCGCAGGAGAGCAAGAACCATTGTATCGTATAGCGCGGCAGCTTGAGGAACGAGCCGGAAAAGCTGTACAGCGGGCTGTCGAGCAGGCCCGTCATGGGCGCGAGGGTGAGCAGCGTGTACAGCGCCCACAGCCCGGCCGTGGAGGCCACCGCCGCACCCGCGGAATGGCTGAGCACGGCGGTGGGGCCATCCGCCCGATCCAGCCGCGCCCTGCGGCGCATCCTGACCCGGCTGACCAAGGCATACGCGATCACGCACACCAGCGCGATCAGCGCCAGCCGAAGCCCCCATTCCCCCACCGGCGTGGCGTAGGACTGCAAAATGGAATCCTTGGCCTCAAAGAAATGGAGGTGGGTGGTGGTTTCCTCCAGCTTGTACTCGATGTCCATGTACATATCGTACCACGGGGCGTCGGTATAGGTGGTCATCAGCCGCCAGGGCGACATCTCGCCCCATTTGAAGTAGCACCACAGGTTGCCCGAAAACGCCAGCAGCGTGCCCGCCGCGCCCGACAGCGCCAGCCCCACCGAGCGCAGCAGCACGCCCGCCGCGCCCTTGAGCTCCGTCATGCGGGCTTCCAGCCACCGCCAGATCACCCAGGCTGCCACAATGAAGGGCAGGACCACGAAGCACACCACATGCGTGCTCATCACCGTAAAGCACACGGCAAAGCTCAGTACCAGCTTGCCCAGATAGGACCGGCGCGAACCCTGCGGCTCAAGCCCGGCAAAAAACAGCATCGCCCACAGAAGCGCCAGAATGCGCCAGATGTCCCTGGGCGCGCTTTCCACGGAGAAGAACAGATCCGGCACCAGGTTAAACAGCACCACGCCCAGCAACACCCAGCGCCTGCGCCCCCGGCACGCCACGATCAGCAGCGCCAGATAGGCCGCCGCCATGTAGAACGTGTTCAGCCCCAGCCCGGTAAAGACAGCCTTGTCGTTGGGATAGCCCACCTCGCCGCCGGTATGGAACAGGCCGTAGCTCATGTACAGTTCCAGCGAGGGAAAATGGCTGTGCCCGCGAAAATGGCCGGTGGTATCGTCCTTTTCCAGGAGGTTTCCCAGATCGCGGTCCTCGCAGTAGCGCTGGGCAAGCGCCAGGTATTCGCCCGCGTCGCCCCCTCGCACGCTCTCCATGCTGGACATGTAGCGCACGCATACCGGCAGGAGCAGGATCATGATGCACGCCGCAAAGCACACGACGGCCACCGTGGCCCGGTCCATGCGCAAAAGCGCCCGCAGCCGCTGCCCGGCGGCGCGCATGGCCGCGCCCCCGCGCAAAGCCGCCCAAAACCGCGGCATGCGGCGAAGGGCCATCCATCCAAGGCCAACCGCAGCAGCTGCCGGCGGCACGCCGATGTACACCCATCGGGGCGCCTGCGGCCACAGGAGCGCCAGCAGCAGCATCCACAGATACTGGCACAGCGGCGTAGCCGCCACACCTGTGAGGAAGCAGGCCGCCCGATGCCGGGGGCTGAACCAGCCCCGCAGGCAGAACCATACGCCCAGCGCCGCCGCCTGCAGGGCGCAGGAGAGCAGAAACAGGTTGCGCCAGCCATTGCCGATGTCAAGCCATGTCATCAGCCTTTCCTCCCCGCCTTGACAAGCCTGTCCATCTCGGCCATATAATAGCCGTTGATATCCACCTTCTCGCTCAAAAGCTTCTTTTGCTTTTCCAGCCCGGTCTTCTTGAGGTCCGGCGTGGCGAGCAGCGCCTCGGCCCGCGCGGCGGCCCGCTCGTAGCGGTCCTCGCCCTCGTTGAAGCAGTCCATCAGATGGAAGCGCTCGCTCTGCTCCCTCGTGCTGCCGGAGACGATGGTGTTGACGTACAGGGCGTGCGTGCCCAGCACCGCCGCCTCGCTGGCCATGGTCGCGCCCTCGCTGAACACCAGCTGGGCAAACGCCAGCACATGATGAATCAGCTCATAGGGCGTTTTGAGCAGCCTGGGCCGGAGCGCCTCCGGCACATCGCCCTCGGCGCTTACATATACGCGTCCATATTGTTCCAGCCGCTTCACCAGCCGGATCTTGCCCTCGTCGTCCAGGCCGTGCTTGCCGATATCGTGGCTGGCGTTCCAGGCGACAAATCGCACCAGAATATACGGTTCGTCCGGGTTGAAGCCGCAGTCACGGAGCACCTGACGGTCCGGCGTGAACACGGAGGGATGCAGGTAGAACAGCTCCTTGTAGGTGTCCAGCCGCTCCTGCCGGGGGCCCAAGTCGCTCAGAAAGGTGCGGGGGGTCAGAATCTTGGTGGAGAGGTGCTTGCAGATGCGCAGCGCAAACTTGCTCACCTCGGTGTCCTCGTAGATCAAATGGGGCTTTCCGCTCACCCACGCCGCCACGGCCAGCATGGGCGCGGCGCGGCCGATCATGATGTCCGGCTTCCATTTGAGCGCCGCCAGGGAAAACTGGGCGGACAGCTTCAGAAACAGCAGCGCCTTTTCCACGGGATTCTTGCCCGTGGATCTGGCGCAGCGCACATAGGGGATGCCGTAGCGCTCCAGAAGCGTGGAATTCCCGTCCTTTTCGGCCACGAAGCAGAGCACCTCGTCGCCGCGCTCGCGCATGCGCCAGATGATATGGTGAAACTGGTGCACCCACGCCGGGTGAGTGAAGCAGATCATGGCCTTCATTGCTTGTCTTCCTCCCCCGCGCGGTCGATTTCCATCTTGCGCACGCGGTACTGCACATCCTCCAGGAGCTTTCGGTTATCGCTGATCAGGTCGGCCTGCACGCCGGCGACGATCACCTGCACGCCGATCATCAAAAGCGCGGCGCACAGGATGAGGGACTGGATGTGCCCGCTGCCGGACCCCGTGCTCAAAAAGATGATCAGGAACCTGACGCCCAAAAGCACACCCAGCCCGAAGAACACCCCGCCGATGATGCCGAAAAAGCGGAGCGGCTTATACATGGCAAAGGCCCTGAGGATCACCGACGAGGAGCGCTTCATATACCGCCACATGCTTTTGAACAGGCGCGAGGGCCGCAGCTCCGGGTTGGTTCGCACAGGCACGCTGGTCATGGGGATGCGGTTCCAGCCCGCCTGGATGATGGTTTCCAGCGTGTAGGAATAGTCGTTGACCACGTTCAGGCGCAGCGCACCCTCGCGGCTGTAGGCGCGGAACCCGCTGGGCGCGTCGGGGATCTCGGTATTGGAGGCCACCCGCACCACCCAGCTGCCCAGGTGCTGGAACATCTTTTTTTTCTTGGAGAAGTGCTCCGTTTCGTCGATGGGGCGCTCGCCGATGACAATGTCGGCCTTCTTTTCCAGAATGGGCCGCACCAGGCGCTCGATGTCCTCGCCCCGGTACTGGTCATCGGCGTCGGTGTTGACGATGATATCGGCCCCCAGGTGCAGGCAGGCGTCAATGCCGGCCATGAACCCGCGCGCAAGGCCCCGGTTCTGCTTAAAGGATACGATATGCTTTACGCCCCATTCGCGGGCCACCTCCACCGTGCGGTCGGTGGAGCCGTCGTTGATGATCAGGACTTCGATCTCATCCACCCCGTCGATCTGCCGGGGCAGATGGTCCAGCGCCACGCGGAGCGTCTCCGCCTCATTATAGCAGGGAATCTGAATGATCAGCTTCATTGGCAGGCCCTTCCTTACGTCTGGTGTACACATCAAACCAACGTTATCATACCGTTTTTCCCGCTTTCTGTCAACGCCGCGCGCAGGCGGCAAAAGCCCGAAGGCGCAAAACCTTCGGGCTTTGGATGAGGCTATTCAGTCGGCGCGGTAGAGGTCGCGCGTGTAGACCTTCTCCGCCACGTCGGAAAGCTCGTCGGCGTAGCGGTTGGCCACGATCACGTCGCATTCGCGCTTGAAGCGCGCCAGGTCGCGTTCCACACGGCTGTTGAAAAAGGCATCCTCCTTCAGCGCGGGCTCGTACACCGCCACCCGCACGCCATGGGCCTTGATGCGCTTCATCACGCCCTGGATGCTGGACTGGCGGAAGTTGTCGCTGCCGCTCTTCATGGCCAGGCGGTAGATGCCCACCAGCGGGTCCGGGTTGGCCGGATAGCCCGCCAGCTCCAGCACCCGGTCGGCGATGTAGTCCTTGCGGGTGCGGTTGGCGTCCACGATGGCGCCGATGATGTTGTTGGGCACCTGATCGTAATTGGCCAGCAGCTGCTTGGTATCCTTGGGCAGGCAGTAGCCGCCGTAGCCGAAGGAAGGGTTGTTGTAATGGCTGCCGATGCGCGGGTCCAGGCACACGCCGTCGATGATGGAGCGGGAATCCAGCCCGCGCGCCTCGGCGTAGGTGTCCAGCTCGTTGAAAAAGCTCACGCGCAGCGCCAGATAGGTATTGGCGAAGAGCTTGACGGCCTCCGCCTCGGTGGGGCGCATGAGGAGCACCGGTACGTCCGGGTCCAGCGAGCCTTCCTTGAGCAGCGCCGCGAAGGTTTCGCCCGCCTTGCGCAGCTCCGGCGTCTCCGGCGCGCCCACGATGATCCGGCTGGGGTGGAGGTTGTCGCGCAGGGCATGCCCCTCGCGCAGGAACTCCGGGCTGAACACCAGCCGCGCACCGGGATGCTTTTCCAGCATGCGCCGGGTGAAGCCCACCGGCACGGTGGATTTGACCGCCATATATGCATGGGGATTGACAGCCAGCACCGCCTCGATCACGCCCTCGACGGAGGAGGTGTCGAAGTAATTGCGGTGCGGGTCATAGTTGGTGGGCGTGGAGATCACCACCCAGTCCGCCTGCCGATAGGCAGCGGCCGCGTCCAGCGTGGCGACGAGGTCCAGGTCCCGGGAAGAGAGATACGCCTCGATATCCGCATCCTGTATGGGCGCCTGACGGCGGCTGAGCTTATCCACCCTTTCGGCGTCGATATCCACGGCGGTCACATGATGCCGCTGAGACAGCAGCACCGCCATGGCGAGCCCCACATATCCGATGCCGACGACTGTGACGTTCATCTTTCGTTCCTCCTTCCGCCACGGCTATCATACCCTGTTTCCCGCCGGCTGTCAACGCGCGGCATGCCACAGGGCATAGGCCAGGAAGCCCGCGCAGGTGGCGAAGGCCGCGCCCGTTTCGCATGCTCCGGTATCCTCGTTGACGCTTTCGCAGGCCAGGCCGTTGTCCATGCGGGTGCGGGCCAGGTGCGCAAGCGCCGTATCCGCATGGCCGCAGAGCAGGCTGTTGCAGATGGACAGCACCCACGGATGCGGCGCGTGGCGGCAGCCGATTTCCGCGATGGGCCTGCCGGCGAAGGAGAGGGGGTACTCCTGCGAGCGGATGGTGCGCACGGTCTTTTGCCACACGGGGTCATCCATGGCGCAAAAGCCGTAGTGCGGCAGAAGCTGCAGGCTGCCCGGCGGCTCGTCGTAGATGTCGAAGTGCCCCTGCAGGTCCGTGGACCAGACGAACTGGCCGTCCCTCACGCAATGGCGACAGACCGCCTCCCTGACCGCCTGCGCGCGGCGGGCCAGCTCCGGCCGCTCCAGCCAATCCGAAAGCAGCAGGAGCACGCGCCAGACCAGCACGTTGTCATAGGTGAGATAGGGATAGACGATCTCGTCGTCGGTGGGCTGCAAGAAGGTTTCGTAGAGCTCGATTTCGGGATGGCGCTTGCTTTCCAGCACCGAAAGGATGTGAAGAAGGCCGCTCTTCACGCACGGTTCCTGAAGCAGCGCCCGGTCGTTCGTGCGCGAAAGGTAACGCTCCAGCGCGATGACCGGCGCGCACAGCTCGTCCAGCTCAAAGCCCGGTTCCAGCAGCGTGCCGTCGATGTAGCGGCTGTGCTGGCCCACGTTTCGGATCTGCCGGGTGAACACGTGCACAAGGATCTCCCGCGCATAGGCTCCGTCCGTGAGCACAATCGCCGGAAAGCTCCACAAGAGGCTGTCGCGGTCCCAGTAGGCCGCCGAAACATAGTAGCGCGGGCTGCGCGAGGTCATCAGGCACAGTTCCTCCGTGTCCAGCGCGCGGCCGCTGGCAAAGAAGAATGAGAAAAACAGGTTTTCATTGAGCATCTGCGAAAGAGCCGCGTCCCGCGTGGAAAGCATGCGCTTCCCCAGCCATTCCAGCGTCTCGCGCAGGCAGCGCGCATAGCCGAGGCGCAAAAGATGCTTGGCCGAGGTCGCCGCCGCCACCGTTTCCACGCCCACGCCGAAGATCAATTCCACGCACATGCGCTGTCCCGGCGCGAGCAGGACGCTGCGTCCCCCCTCAAAGGCCATGTCTCCCCAGATCCATTGAACGTCCGCCTCCGCGATGGGCGCAAAGGCGCACAGCGGCAGCCCCGCCACCTCCTGCATCACAAAGGCGGCATTCCAGCCGCTGGCCTCCTGCGTGCGCCGGCCGTCCAGCACGATGGTTTCGTTGACCTCATGCAGCGTGCGCGTCCATTGCCCCCGCACGCCCAGCCAGACATCCAACGGCGCGGCGCGGCGGTTTTCCGCCTCCAGGCGCACAAAGAAGGCCCGCTCGCCCAGCGGGCACAGATACGTCAGCGCCACGGTCATCCCCCGCGCCTCGCCCCGGGCCACAGGCACCCAGGCGTTTTCCCTGTGCCATTCCAGCGCCGGGGTCTGCTCCTCCCCATTGACGCGCCACACCGGCGCGATGAGCGGCTTGTCTCCGCCGCTCAGTTCCAAAAGCCCCTTTGCGCCCATGTGCAGCACCGTCAGCCCTTCGACGGCTCCCGTGTTCTCCGCGACGGCGGGCAAAGACAGATATTCGTTCCCCGTGACCTGATAGGCGGGCATATGCTCTCCTCCTGTCGTTTCAAAAAGAAAGGGGAGGCGCATTGCGGGCGCGCCTCCCCCAAGCGGTTGCTTATGCTATTCGATCACAGCAGGTCCGCTTCCTCCAACTGGGCCTGGATTTCGTCCAGTGCCTCCTGGGCGGTCATGTCGTTGGTTTCCAGCGTTCCCAGGACGTTGCCGATGATTTCGCTCACCGCGCCCTGCTCCAGCAGCGCGGGCGGCGCGACGGCGTAGTCCATGCTGTCAAACACGGCGGGCCGGTTGTCGGGCGGGGTCACGTCCAGGTACTGGGTCAGCTTGGTCTGGTCTGCGATGGTGGGCAGCTCCCAGCTGGCGTCCAGACGAAGCTGCACGATGTCGGGATCGGAGCCCATGGCGTCCACGAAGCGCGCGGCGGCCTCCTGCTTGGTGCTTGCGGTCGATACGCAGTTGACGTTGGCAAAGAAGAAGGTGCTCTTGTCCTTGAAGCCGGGCTCCACGGTGATGTCCCAGTCAAAGTCGCACTGGTCGGTGAAGGTCTGGAAGCCCCAGATGCCGGTGACCAGCATGCCCAGCTTGCCCTCGCTGAACAGGTCCCAGTCGCCGCGGCCCGCCATGTCCTCGGCGTTGGGCATCACGCGGTCCTCGCCGCGCACGCGATTGAGCATGGCCTCCAGCACGGCCACGTTTTCGGGGGTGTTGACGGTGAAGGCGGTGTAGTCCTCATTGAGCAGGCTCCCGCCATTGCCCTTGACGGACTTGTAGAACTCGTTGTAGGAAACGGGCTGGTAGTAGCCCCAGATGTCGTCGCCCAGCGCCTTGATCTTCTCGGCCGCGGCCTGCGCCTCGGTCCAGGTCCAGGTGTCGTCCGGGTATTCAAGGCCCGCCTGGTCAAACAGCGCCTTGTTATAGAACAGCACGCAGGTGGAGAAGCTCATGGGCACGGCGTAGAGCTTGCCGTCCGAGCTCACGGCGGAGAGCGTGCCCTCGCTGTAGCTGGCGGGGTCCACCAGTCCGGTCAGGTCCGCGCACGCGCCGCGCAGCATGTAGGCCAGGAAGTTTTCCATGTTCATCTCGAACACGTCCGGCGCGTTGCCGCCGCCCACGGTGGTGGCCAGCTTGGTGAAGTAATCGTCATAGCCGGTCAGCTGCACGTCCACCTTGATATCGGGGTTCTTTTCCTCAAAGACTTCGACCATCTTTTTGAGCGTCTCCTCCTGCGCGCCGGAGGCGGAGAAGGTGGCGTAGGTGATGGTGACCGGCTCCTCGGCGAAGGCCGCGCCGGCAAGGGACAGCGCCACAGCAAGCGTCAGAAGAAGGGAAACGATTTTTTTCATGTAGGATACCTCCGTTCGTTTTCATTATTGCAAACGCGCCTTGGCGCGCCGGCGTACAGGGGGATCATTTCAACCCGCCCAGGCTGATGCCCTGATCGACATACCGCTGCGTGGCCAGGTACACCGCCAGGATGGGCAGGATCGTGAGCACCGCGCCCGCCATGAGCACATGCTCGTTGTTTTTGTACATGCCCTTCATGTTGCCCATGACCACCTGCAGGGTCTGCTTGTCGGTGGAGGTGAGCACGATGAGGGGCCAGAGGTAGCTGTTCCAGCTGCCCATGAAGGAGATGAGGGTGAGCGTGGCCAGCGTGGGCGTGACCATGGGCAGCATGATCTTCCAGAACACACGGTAGAGGGACGCGCCGTCCAGGAAGGCCGATTCGAGGTAGGCGTCGTTCACGCCCAGCATGCTCTGGCGCATCAGAAACACGCTGAACGCCTTGCCCAGAAACGGCAGGATAAGCCCCGTATAGGTGTCCAACAGCCCCAGCGACCGCAGGATGATGTAGTTGGGCACCATGGTGACGGTGTTGGGAATCATCATCGTGGCCAGGTAGATGCCAAACACCTTGCCAGATCCCTTGAAGGGGAGCTTGGCGAACACGAACGCCGCCATGGCCGAGGAGGCCACCTCCGCCACCGTGCAGCCCACGGCCAGCAGAAGGCTGTTGAGGCTGGCCCGCGCGAAGGAGAAGCCCTGCATGTTGAACACGCGCTCGTAGCCCTCCAGCGTGGGGCGCTCGGGAATCCAGCGGATGGGGATGGTGCGGATGGCCTCCTGCCCCTTGAAGGAGGAGGAGAGCATCCACAGGAACGGCAGAATCGTCACCAGCAGAATGACCGCCAGCATCAGGTAAAACAGCGTTCCGCGGACGAGCCGCATGCGGGAGGATTTACGCATCGTAATTCACCCACCTTTTCTGCATCCAGAACTGCACGGCCGTGAACACCAGCAGCACCACAAACAGGATGCAGGCGTAGACGCTGGCCATGCCCATCTTGTACTGCACGAAAGCGTATTTGTAGATGCGCTCCAGAAACACCGTGGTCGCGCCGCCGGGGCCGCCGTCGGTCATGATCAGCACGGAATCGAACACCTGCAGGCCGTAGATGATGTTGATGACGATGAGCAAAAACAGCGTGGGCGAGATGAGCGGCAGCGTGATGGAAAAGAACTTCCTTGCGCCGCTGGCGCCGTCCAGGTCGGCGGCCTCGTAGTAGCCGGGATCGATGGACTTGAGGGCGGCCAGCACCATCAGCGCGTAGTAGCCGGTGTCCTTCCACACGGAGGCCAGCACGATGCCGGGCATGGCCCATGTGGCGCTGGACAGCCAGGCCGGGCCCTGAATGCCCACCGCTGCCAGCAGCTGGTTGAGCAGGCCGTACTTGCCGCTGAGCACCCACTGCCACACCACCGCCGCCGCCACCCAGGAGGTGATGACCGGCGTGTAGCATACCGTGCGAAACAGGCCGTGGCCGCGAAAGGATTTGTTGAGGATTAGCGCCTCGCCCACGGAGGCAGCCATGATCAGCGGCAGGTACAGGCCCAGGTAGGTAAACGTGTGCGCCAGCACGCCGCGGAACTCGCGTCCCGTGAGGACGCGGACAAAGTTTTTCAGCCCCACAAGGGTCATGCTTTCCATGGGTCTGAGCAGGTCGTAGTCCATGAGGCTGAAGAACAGCGACCCGGCGATGGGCAGGAGGCAGAAGCCGATGATGCCCACCAGAGAAGGCAGCAGAAAAATCGCCGTGGCACGTCTCCGCCCCGCTTTGTCGGGTAGATACATTCCTCATTCCTCCTGTTCGATGCGTCCCTCTCCGCCCCTGACGGTCAGCCGCAGGCGCCGTCCCCGGTGATACACGCACAGGGACGCGCCGCGAATCTCCGGCGGCAGCCTGGGCGTGAGGCGAAGCTCCCCGCCGTCGCTCCACAGGCCCAGCGCGCCATAGACCAGCGCCTGCCAGCTCGCGCCCAGCGCAGCCATGTGGATGCCCTCGCGGCCGGTGTTGCCCAGCTCGTCGTTCAGGTCAAAGCACAGCGAGCGCTCGAAGTAGCGCCAGCCCTCCTTCTCAAGTCCCAGCCGGAAGGCCAGCAGCGCGTGAATGCCGAAGCTCAGCGAGCTGTCATGCACGGTGAGCGGCTCGTATCTCTCCCACACGGCGCGCTTTTCCCCGTCGCTGAAATCCTCCGGGAAGAGGACCATCAGCTGCACCAGGTCGGCCTGCTTGAGCGCGCGGTAGCGCTGCATGCGGTCAAAGCACACGCTCCTGTACAGCGGCTCGCCCTGCTCATGCCCAGATGGCAGGGGTTCCAGCCGGTCAAAGAGCTCATCCTGAAGGTACAGGCTCCTTTGTGGGTCGTAGAGCAGGGCCACATGCTCCTCGAAGTGCTTGAATCGCCTGCGCTCCTCCCCTTCCAGGGCCGCGTGCCGCAGCGCCAGCCGAACGTTGTGCCGCGCCAGATAGTTGGTAAAGGTGTTGTTGATCGCCGCGCCGCAGTATTCGTCCGGGCCTTTCACAAAGAAGCTGGAATACTGGTTTTTCCCCGGCTCCCAGGTGAAGCGGCTGAGCCAGTAGCGCGCCGTTTCCTGATACATCTGCGAAAGCGCCCCGTCCAGCGAACCGTCGCCGGTGATCTCACGGTAGCGGTCCGCCGCGTAGGCCACGTCGGCGGTGACGTGCGTCTCGCACAGGCCGATGTCCCAGCTCTCGCACTGCTCGCCTCCATCCTCGCCGCTCATCCACGGATACCGCGCGCCGCGGAGGTTCTGCCGCCGGGCCAGCGCGCGCGCCGCGTCCAGACGGTCCAGCCGGTAGCGCACGAGGTTTCGCGCGGCATCCGGCCTGTGCCAGCAGAAGAAGGGAAGCAAAAACACATCCGTGTCCCAAAAGACGTTGCCCTTGTAACGCCCGTGCGTCAGCCCCCGCGCGCCGATGGAGACCGCCGCGTCGTCCGGCGCGTTGGCGCACAGCATCTGAAAGATGTTGTAGCGCAGCGCCCCCTGAATGCGTTCCTCCGCCTCCAGGCGGATGTCGCAGTCCCGCCACAGGGCCTCCCACGCCGCGGCGTTTTCGGCCCAGGGGTCGCGTGCGTCTGGATTGGGCGCTTCGCCGTCCAACAGCACGCGCACCCGCTTTTCCACCGTGAGGCGCTCGCCCGCATGCAGGCTGGCCCCCGTTTCCTCCGGTGCGTCGCAGAGGATGCGCAGCTCCCGTCCCGTATGGACCGCCCGCATGACCAGTTCCCGCCCGCTTTGGCGCACGGACTCCAGCAGGCGCACCGTCTGCGTTTCCTCCACCATCTGATCGTCGTGGACGGGCAGGTTGCACACCTGCGCATCCATGGCGCTTTGCACCCGGACCTGCGCATCCGCAAGGGCCGTGAGCGTCAAGCGCACGCAGAGCAGCTGCCGGTCCGCCATGCTGGCCATGCGCTGCGTCTCCACGGCCACGGTCCTGCCGCGCCAGCGCTGGGTGAATACTCCCGTGCGCAGGTCCAGCTCCTGCGAAACCTCCGCCGGTTCCTCCTCCGCCACGCGCAGGCCCAGGGCGTCGGGCAGCTGCACCATATCCGTCACGCCGGGACGGATGGGCTCGAAGAACCCCGCGCGGAACACGGCATGATCGTACGGGCGGCGCTTGGGCGTCTGCAGGCTGAAGCCCCGCATGCCCAAATGCCCATTGCCCACCGCAAACAGCGACTCCGAATAATCGCTCACCGGGCCGTCCAGCGAAATGCGCCATGGCTCAATGCGCACCTTGGCCATCGGTCCTCACCCTTTCGTATACGGGGATGCGCGCCAGCGGACATTCGGCATAGTGTTCCCTTCCGCCCGAAAGCGTCTCGCCGGTGAAGAAGTCGCGCCACGTGCCCGCCGGCAGCCATACGGCACGGCCCTTTGCGCCCGCCTCCACGATGGGCGCCACCAGCAATTCCCGCCCCAGCATGTATTCATCCTCACAATCCAGCGCCCGCGCGTCGTCCGGGAAATCCAGGCACAGGTGCGCCATCATCGGCCGACGGGCCGCGACACAGTGCGCCGCCTCCCGCACGAGGTAGGAACGCAGTTTGCGCCTGAGGCGGGCATAGGCGGCCGCAATCTCCATCAGCTCGGGCGCGTCCAGCTTCTCCGCCAGATTCCAGGGGCTTCGGTCGTTGTTGAAACCATCCTCGTGCGTGGCGTAGAACTGGCCGGAGCGCGGCTCGGCATGCCACTGCATCACGGGGCAGAAGCAGGCCATGGCGGTCGCGCGCAGGTAGAGCTCCGCCGTGGGCAGCTCGCCGGCAAATCCGCCGATGTCAAAGCCCCAGAACAGCACCCCCGACAGCCCCGCGCTCAGGCCCGCCGAAAGCTGCGCCTTTAGTTCCGGCCAGAGGCTGAGCTGGTCGCCCGCCCAGTGCAGGGGCCGCGTCTGCGCGCCGGTGAAGTCGGCGCGGCTGAAAGTGACGCCCGAAACCCCGTTTTCGCGCAAAAAGTCGTGATATGCGCCCACGTAGCGCGCCGGATAGCGGTTGTGCCCGCTCAGACCGTCCGTGCCGTCGTAAAGCCGCGCGTCCTCAGGAAAGAGGAACTCGCCGCCGTCGGTCTTGAAGCCCTCCACGCCCATGTCCAGCAGGTATTTGCGCCTGTCAAACCACCAGCGCACGGCCTCGGGGTTGGTGAAGTCCAAAAGCAGGCTGTTGTGGAACCAGTTTTCCGTGATGCGGTAGGGCGTGCCGTCCGCGTTTTTCACACAGTAACCGTTTTCGATGGCCTCGCGCTCATCCGCCTGAAGGGCCTCGCAGGGCGCGCCGTTCCATTCGTATTTGATGACCGGAATCTGCCACAGCACCAGGTGCAGCCCGCTCTCCCGGATGCGCCGCACGGTTGCGGCGGGGTCCCGCCAGCTTCCGTCCCCATTCCAGCGGTAGAAGGTCTGCTCGTCGCTCCACGCCTCCAACACCATCACGTCGGCGGGATAGTCATGCGCCTTGAGCGCCGCGAGCTGCACTTCCACCTCGCGGTCGCAGTTCCAGCCGTTGGCGCTGATCCACAGGCCGAAGGCCCATTCCGGCGGCAGGACCGGCTCGCCCGTGCGTTCGATGAAGCGCCGGAGCAGCTGCGCGGGCGCGCCCAAGAACAGCCGGTCGCGGCAAAGCGTTTCCCCCCGCGTCTGCCGGGTGACGGACAGGCCGTCCGCAAAGTTCAGCTCCGCAGGGATGTCGCCCTCGCAATGCCAGCCAAGGCCCATCTCGGTCATGAAGAAGGGCATGGGCAGATAGGTCTGCTCCCCCTGGCGGGTGAACTTCTCCACCACGCGGCCATTGCTGCCGCCCCGGCGCTGGTTGACGCGGTTGAATCGCTCGCCCGTACCCCAGACGTACCGGGCCGGGAGCCGTCCCTCCAGCCGCAGGGACGCGACGACGCCCTCCGCCGTCTCACGCAGCACGTAGCGGTCGATGGACAAAACGGGTTTGCTTAAACGTTTCAGTTGGCAAAAAGGAGCCTGTTTTTCCATCGATAAGCAAAAATGTTCCCCTAGCGGCCACTCCGCCGCCTCGCGGGGCATGCCGCGGACAGGCCGGATGTGCGCCTCCATGCAAAGCGCGCCGTCCTCCTGCGAAAAGGTGACGGAGAAGCCGTCAAACACGGCATGCAGGCAGCCCTTCTCCTCCAGAATGGCGCGCGGCTGCGCCGCCTGCCGCTCCCGGAGCGGCTCAAAGGTGAAGGCAAGGCTTTCCCCGCGACGGGTTACGATGCGGTAGCGGACCTTTTGCCCCAGCGCAAAGCCGCCCAGCTCAAAATGATAGTGCCGGCCATCCGTGCTTTCGGGCGCGATTTCGCGTTCCGGACCTCCGTCCACGCACAAAAGCAGCATGGGCCGTCCGTCGTCCGCATCCACGCGGCAGTCCACCCGGACCGATTCCCCGGCCAGCGGCGCGAAGGGATGGCGGGCGAAGCCGCAGTCCTCAAAGGGAACCAGCCCCTCCGGCAGGTGCTTGAGCATCACCGCGCCCTCCTTTCCATCACCGAATCGCGCTCCACCAACGTCAGCGGCAGAATGCATTCCATCCGTTCATGCGCGCCCGCCGCAGCTTCCATGATCAGGCGCACCGCCTCGGCTCCCTTGCGCGCGATATCCTGATGAACCGTGGTCAGCGAGGGATAGCAGATGCGGGAGAGATACACATCGTCAAAGCCAACGACCGACAGATCCTCGGGGATGCGAAGCCCCCGCTGCAAAAGCCCCTTCACCAGCCCCACGGCCAGCACGTCCGCGGTGACGAATGCGGCGGTCTGTTTGCGGCCCCGGCGCACGTATTCGCCCGCGGCAGCCACGCCGTATTCGTAGGATACGGTGTCGGAATACAGCGCGTTCTCGTCGGGAGCGATGCCCGCCGCCGCCAGCGCGTCGCAGTAGCCCTGGTAGCGCTTGCTGTTGACGCCATGCTCGCGGATGGAGCCGCTGACGAAGGCGATGTCCCGATGCCCTCTGGCGATCAGGTATTCGGTGGCCATGCGCGCGCCCTCGCGGTCTTCGATGCCGATGGTATGAAAGGCCGCGTCCTTGACGTAGCTGTCTACCAGCACGATGGGTACGTTCATGCCGCGCAGCTCTTCCAGATTCCGTCCCGGATACGCGCCCACGATGATGATGCCGTCCACGCCCCGGTTCTGGGCTACATTCACATAGCTCTGGTCCTCCTGCGTGCCGCTGAGCAGCAGGTGATAGCCGTTTTTGCGCGCGGTGTATTCGATGGCGCTGAGCAATTCCCCGTAGAAGGGGTTGGAAAACATGAATTCCTTGCCCGGCTCGGTCTGGGGGATGAGCACGCCGATGAGGTTGGAGCGGCGGCTGGAGAGGCTGCGGGCGTTGAGGTTGGGTACATAGTGCAGCCGACGCACCGCTTCCAGCACGCGCTGCGTGGTTTCGGCGCTGATGGTTTCGCCGGGGTTCCGGTTGAGCACGTAGGACACCGTGGTGGCGGATACGCCGGCTTCGCGGGCGACATCCTTGATGCTTACGCGCTTCATGGCCCTGTCAGCTCCTTTCAGGAGAGGAAAAGCGATTCACTTAAACGTTTCAGTACCCAAAGTATACCGCATCCCTGCCGCCTTGTCAATGGGTTGGGCGAAAAAAACGCAAGGCTATCCCCGCCGCCGCTGCCCGCCCTCCGCCATCAGCCACAAAAGCAGCGGAGCGCACAGGTACAGCGGCATGGCATAGCGGAAGTACCCGTTCACGGCGGACAGCAGACAGCCCGCCAGCGTGAAAGCCGCGGGCACGGCGCACAGAAGCCGTCCCCTGTTTCCGCGCAGCAGCCATACCGCGCTCATCAACACGATCCAGCCATACAACCCCGGCGACACCACCAGCCGGTACAGCGGGTTCTGGGCCAGCCGGTCGGTAAACGCCTCCAGCCTTTCGCTCAGGGGATTCACGGTATAGTCATACAGCCCCTTGACGCTCGCCGTGCGGGTGGACTGGTCGCCGATGAGCAAGGTGGGCTTGATGACGCTCATGTAGCCGGGATAGAGATAGCCATAGGTATTATGGAACGTGGCGCTCAGGCACGTCATGGGATGGTCCATCACGATGCCGGGCCACGCCCGCCAGAAGGCGCGCTTTTGCTCCGGGGTCGCGTCCTCGCGCCACAGGGCCTTGACAGGGTCGCTCAATTCGCCGTTGTACGCCGCTTTTAGCTCCTCCACCGGCAGCACGCCCGCAACCGCCTCCGCCTGCGCCTCCGTCAGCCCGTCGCCCGCGGCCACACGGGCCACCTGCTGCAGCGGCAGGGAGTAGTTTTCGCTCTCCGGCATCGGAGCGATGTTCAGTCCCGGCAGCACCATAAGATGCAGCCCGCCATAGACGGCCAGCACGCACGCGGCCGCCAGCGCGGGCAGCCGCCACGTGCCGCAGGCCCGGCGCTCCCTGCGCATGAGGGTCCACGCCAGCAGCAACGCAAGGGTCAGCAGCGCCAGGAATATCCCCGGATTGCGCAAAAGCGCGCACAGCACCGCCGCCGCGCACAGCCCGGCGGCGCGCGCCACGCCGCGCCGGTCCGGCTCGTCCACCACGCGCTTTACCATCAGCGACAGAAACAGCACCGCCATGGCAAAGTTGGTATCCTTGCCCACGCAGAACGCAAACACCGGGAAGATGGGGCATAGCGCATAGAACGCAAGTGCCGTCCAAAACAGCCAGCGCGGCGCCTCACTCCGGCGCAGGCCGTCGAGCAGCGTGCCCAGCAGCCATGCCATCAGCACCGCCTGTGTCACGCAGTACAGCGCCACCCCCGCGTCCGCGCTGCCCAGCCACAGCCCCAGCTGGCGGAACGCGCCCAACAGCCACGTCTGAAACACGGGATTGGCGTTGCTCATGGGCGTAAGGCCCATCAGCTCCTTGAGCTGGCTGATGCTGTCGTTGCTCACCGTTCCGGGAAACAGGCAGACAAACCACGGCAGCCAGCACACCAAAAGCAGCGCCCCCAGCCAGGCCGGAGCGGGGCCGGGCAGCGGAAAGCGCCGGTCATTCCCTTTTTCGGGCACGGAAAGCGCCGTCGCTGCAAGCCGCATGGCCGCAAAAATCAGCAGCGCATATCCTGCAAGGGTCAGCGCCGCCCACGGCAGCCGGCCGGTGACCAGCTCCGCTGTGCCCACGGCGGCAAAGCTCTGCCCCAGCACCACCACGCCGGCCAGCAACACGGCCAGCACGCCCAGCCGCGCCGGCGCAAACGGCCGCCGCAGCCTGAGCAGCGCGCCATACAGCGCCCATGCCGCACCCGCCGCCAGCGCCCACAGGGCCGTGCCCGGCAACACCGGGCCCTCCTGCGCCGGAAGTGAATTCCGGGCAAGCGCCAGCACGGTGATGGCGCACATCGCCGCGCGCGCGAGCTGCCTTTGCCAGTTCAGCCGGTTTTGCATGGACGCACCTCCCTGCTTGAATCCAAAGCCATCATAGCCGCTTTTGTCCCTTCTGTCAAACCTGGAAAAACCGCGCAGGAACGATTGACAGGCCCTGCGGCGGATGATAGACTTTAAGGTGGCGCGGTGTGAGCCGCACGCTTTGGAATGCGTTCAAAAAGCCATGATGAAGGCAGGGATGCAAATGACGCCTTTGTTGGATACCGACACGGGAACCCTCACCTTTTCAAACGGCCTGCGCCTGGAGGCGCTGATGGCTCCTGCGGCGCTTTCGGGGCGGTATGCCACCCTGCGCGACCGCGAAGTGTTTCTGGAGCCCTGTCCCGTAACGGGCGGCACGCTGGCGCCGGTCTGCCTGTTTCAGGAGGGAGCGCTGGTGGGCGTTACCCTGTTTGCCAGCGCCGTGGGCGGCCGGGAGCGGCCCGGCGCGGACCGTCAGCGCGCTTTTCTGATGCGCCGCCTGCACCTCAAGGACCCCTGTCCCGATACCATGGGCAGCGTGTGTGTGCGCTGTCCCTTCGGAGAGGTGCTGATTTCCACCGATCCATATACCGGCCAGTCCGCGGCGCTGATTTCTTACATGCCCGAGGACTGAGCCATACCAAAGGGAGTTGAACCACCATGCAGACGGCGCTTGCGCCCATTATGCGGGATTATCTGATTCGCTTTCAGCAAACGGCCATCAAGGAAACCGGCCGGCGGCCTCTCACCTTTCTGCGCACCCCGCTGGATGAAAAGCTGCTGTTGCCCGGCTGCCAGCGGCCCGGCTATGCCTTCTGGCAGCCCATTTCCTGGCAGGATGGAAACGTGCCGCTGGGCCCGCGGGCAGAGGGGTTCCACCGCAGCATTGTGGAGTATGTGTCCATGTGCCAGTTTCTGGAGATTCACTTTCACCTGCCGGTGGCGCACATGAACAGCCCGCTGAGCTTTCTGTACAACCGCACCTTTGAAACCTGCAAAAACACGGAATCCGCGCCGCCTTCGCGCGCCTTTGAAGAAGCCGAATTCTACCGCAGGGAGCACCCCTCCCTGCCGCTGGCCTACTGCATGGCCACCACCTGCGACGGAGCGGAGCCGCTTCTGCTCATGCTGGGCGCAGAGGACGGGCAGGCCTTCATCCAGCACGCGGCGGGCGACCCCAACCCGCTGTACCTCAAGCTGGGTCTGGACCGCCTACTGCCCAAGCTGCAATTCGTCTACGACATCTGACGCTTCCGCCGGAAAGGAGCTGCGGCCATGCGCCTCACCACGCGACAAACGGGAATCATCAGCTATGCCGGTCTGGAGGAGGGCGCGCTGTGGGCCGCCGCCAAGCGCATGTTCGCCCAGTCAGACGAACCTGTGCCCGACCGGTTTCGGTCCTTTTTGCCCATCTTTCCGATTGAGCTGGTTCAAAACATGAGCTATGTGGGCCGCCGGGAACGCAACCTGGCCCGGGTGTCGCCCGCGGGCTTTTCCACCGACCCGGATGAATACCACCGCCTGCTGTGCGCCGAGCTGCCCGATCTGTATACCGGGGAAAATGCCCTGCGCAATTTCGATGCGGAAGGGCGCTACCGCGGCGGCGGCGCGGTGACGGTGGACAGGGCCTGGGCCACGCTGTTTCCGCAGTATCAGCCCTTTCTGGGCGAGCGGCTGGTCATCCATATGATCGGCGGGGGCCATCAGGCCGTGGCCGTGCCGGAAAGCGTGTTTCCCCGCGGCGGCGGGATTCTGGAGGGTGCGGAGCGGGAATTGCGCATCACGGCGCGCTGCGCACACTACATGGCCTACCTGAAAACCCGCCTGGAAATGGGCGAAAAATATGATCCCGTGCGCTTTGAGGAGGATTACCTGCGTCTGAACGGCCTGAGCGCCGTATGCGTGCGGCAGAAGGATTTGGGCCGCGTGATGCAGGATCTGTGCATCCTGCGCGGGCTGGATGGCGGCGCCTCCGGGGACAAGGGGCTCTATACCCTCAACGCCAAGCGCGCCGAGGGCGTCCGGCAGTACGCTCCCTGGCGCTATGCCTGCGATACCTTTGAGGAATCCCCCATAACGCGCGCAACCGCCCGCCTGCTTCAGCTGGCCTTTGACGAGGACGGCGCGCCGGGGGATCTGTGGGTACCCTATCAGGATGCGGGCGAATACATCGACCGCCAGCGCATGACGCTGGATGTACGCGCCCTGTGCGAAGGCTTTCAGATCGCCCCCGCCTATGATCCCGCCACGCGCGGCGGGCGCTATCCCACCGTGGTGCGCGTGGCCGCCGTGCGTGACCGCGAGCTGCGCCCCATGGTGGCCGATGCGCTCAACAACCCCGCCTACGGCAGCGGCATGAATCCTCTGGGCATGCTCAACAAGCTGGTCTGTCTGCCCGACAGCCGCGAGCTCTTGCGCCAGCGCCGCCTGGTGCTGGAGCCCGCGTCCCTGACCTGCGAAAACGATACCGTCGGTGTGGAGGACTACCGGCGCATGCGCGCCATGGCCCGCTGGCAGGAGTGGAAGGGGCGCCTGGTAGATGCGCTTTACCGCCGTGAAAGCGCCCTGTCGCAGCTTCAGGTGGGAACCTCCGCCTATGACCATGCCAACGACCTGCTCACCCGGCAGGTGGATGCCCTGGAACGCGAGGTGCAGCGCGCCGCTGTTTCCCTGCCCGGCAGTCAGCTCAGCGGCTATGACGCGGATATCGACTACCTGCGCCGCATGTGGCGTCACCGCGAGGGTGTGCCCGAAGGGGAAAAGCAGGAAAACATGCTTTTCGCGCCCGATGCCCTGCGCGAGCTGTGTATTGAAAGCGGCTATGCCATGCGCAGTGCCGTCCATACCTTCGACCTTGCGGACCTGCTGACCGAAGCGCCGGAGGACGAGGCCGCGCCCGCATCGGAACCGGAGGCCGCCGAAGTGCTGCCTTCCGAAGAGGCGGCAGCTCCCAGCCAACCGGCTTCCGGCGACCCCAAAACGGAGGAGGAAGCCGCTCCTGACCCGGGCGTACAGCCCGCAGAGGCGCCCGCCGTCAAACCCGCCAAGGCCCTGCGCCGGGTCAAGGTGAAAAAGCCCGCAAAAAAGCCGCCCTTGCCCATGCCACGGTTTGAGCAGATCGACATGTTCACCGCTGTGGAGCAGGCTGCCGCGGAGGTTACGGCGCCCGCCTCCGCCAGCGCCTGCGAACCTGCCGCAGCCGACGGGGCGCCCGCGGCATATGTCGTGCGTTCGCTCTCCCAGCTGACGGGTCCAAAAGGCGCAGCCCGTCCCGGCATGATGGCGCGGCTTCTGAAAGATTCCAAAACCGAAGGCAACGATCCTGACGGGCGGGCCTGACCCGCCGGAGGTGTGTTATGGCAACGGTACTCAAGGGCCTGCAAATTGCCCGCGATATCCCTTACCGCGAACCGGATTCGCTCTTTGCGCTGGGCGGCGCAGACGGCATGGGCAAAAGCGTCTATCTGCCCGTAGGCGCCAGCCTGATTGACCGGCACATGCTGATTCTGGGCAGCCCCGCGACCGGCAAGACCAATATGCTGCTGCATCTGGCCCGCGGCCTGCGTGCCAACCAGAGCGAAAACGACGCGCTCATCATTCTTGATCCTACGGGAGAGTACTACAACGCCCTGTATCAAAAGGGGGATGTGGTCTTTGCCGACGACAAGCGCGCCGTGGGACCGGACGGCCCGGAATGCTGGAACCTGTTTGAGGAATTCACCGATGACAGCCGGCTGATCGAGGACGCGTCCGCGCTGTTCGGCCTGCTGTTCGAGGAACGCATCCAAAGCGCCGCCCATCCCTTTTACCCCACCGCCGCGCGTGATCTGATCATGGCGCTGGCGGTATATCTCAAACGCCGGGGCGACAGCGAGCTGTGCACCTGCCAGGCCCTGCGCGAGCTCATCGATGGCTTCGACATGGAAAGCATGTGCCAGATTCTCGATGCCGCGCCGGAGTTCCGCGCCTTTGCCAGCTATCTGGGCGAGGGAGAGCGTGCGCAGGGCGTGGTGGCCCATCTGCAGCAGGCCGCGCGTGAGCTGCTGGCCGGGCGTTTCGGCAGCCGTGGCACGCTGGGCATCCGCAAGCTGATGCGCGCGCGCGGCGGACGCACCATCTTCATCTGCTACGACCCGGCAAGAGGCCCGCTGACGCGCCCCGTATTCGCCGCGCTGATGGACCTGTGTCTGACCGAGGCGCTTGCCTGTGTGGAGCGCGACGGGACCGTAACCATGCTGCTGGACGGGCCCTGCGTGCTGGGGCGTCTTCCGCACCTGGAGGACGCGCTTGCCCTGGGCCGGGCCAAAGGCCTGCGCATTCTGATGGCGGAAACCGGCGTGGGCGCCCTCAAGGCGCGCTATCAGGCCGAGGCCGGGCCCATGCTGGGGCAGATCGGCACCACCGTAGCCTTCCGGCTCTGGGACCGGGAGAGTCGCGCCTATGTCAAGAGCCTCTACGGCCGGCACCGCGCGGTGGAAAGCTACCGCTCGACCGTGCAGCGCGGTATGGTGGAGCAGGTAATGGATGAGCACGTCATCAGCGACGAGGATCTCACCGCCCTGCAAACAGGCGAAAGCATCATCGCAACGCTGCACTATCCTCCCTTTCTCTTCCGGCTCCGGCCCTATGGCGCAGAACCCGTCGGGCATTTCTAAAACGCCATATTCCATTCAAAAAAGCGCGGCCTCCGATATGCTTCGGATGCCGCACCAGGCTGTCAAAAATCCTTTGGGGAGGTTTGGAGGGCCCGCAGGCCTTCCAAAATGGATTCGTATCGCCCGGCTTTGCCGGGCGGGCAGGGAGTTTGCGCCCCCGGCGCAAACATTTCTTAAGCATCTGGCGGAAAAGGACGGTGCAGCCGGACTTTTTCGACAAGCAAGCGCGGCATCCGAAATGCTTCGGATGCCGCGCTTTTCATCTGTCCCTTACCGGTAGGCCTTGATGATGGCCTGGGTGCCCAGGTCGCCCTGTCCCTGCTCCTGCATGCGCTCATAGATGCCCAGCACCTGCTTGAGCACCGGCAGCTCCGCGCCGCGCTGGTCCGCTTCCTCCACGGCGATGCGCATGTCCTTGATGAAATGCTTGATGTAGAAACCGGGTGCCCAGTCCTCCTGTGCCATCTTGCGGCCGTTGTTGCTCATCTGCCAGCTTCCGGCCGCACCCGCTGAGATGCAGTCCAGCATGTTGGAGATGTCCAGCCCGCCGGCTTCGCCATAGCGGATGGCCTCGGCCACGCCCGCCACGCATCCCGCGATGGCGATCTGGTTGGCCATTTTGGTATGCTGCCCGCAGCCCGGTCCGCCGGTGAGCGTGATGCTCTTGCCCATGGCCTCAAACAGCGGACGGCATGCCTCAAAGTCCGCCTTGTCACCGCCCACCATGATGCTCAGCGTCGCGTTGCGCGCGCCGCTGTCGCCGCCGCTCACAGGTGCGTCCAGCGGTTTCAGGCCCCGCTGCTTCGCCTCGGCGGCGATGCGCTGCCACAGCGCAGGACTGGTGGTCGTCATGTCGATGAGATACGCGCCCGGTTTGGCGCTGTCCAGAATCCCGCCAGCGGCGAGGTAGACCTCTTCCACATCCTTGGGGAATCCCACGATGGTGATCACCGCGTCCTGGTCCTTCGCGCACGCGCCCGCGCTCTCGGCCCAGACCGCCCCTTCCGCGAGCAGACGCTCCGCCTTGCTTTTGGTGCGATTGTATACCGTCAGCGCATGCCCCTTCTCCATCAGGTGCCGCGCCATGCTTTCACCCATCACGCCGATGCCGATAAAGCCGATCTTCATTAGCCATTGCCTCCTTGCTTGACCAATTTTGACTGTATCATACCACAGAGCAATACGGGTGACAAGCAGACGGTGTCGTTTATCCGTATAGTCTGGAGCACAACTACTTTTTTATCATGAAAACGCCATTATTTCAAAAGTTAACGCAAGAG
>CHCFC05602__coassemble_244_pt1 | contig 30633 bp, 32 predicted proteins | sample CHCFC05602__metabat2_high_PE_021 | metagenome-assembled genome bin CHCFC05602
TCGTTGCCCCCCTCCACGACGGGCGAAAACTTCGTCGTTCCATTCATTTCGTTCATAAGCCGGTTCCTCCTCCTTCAGAGGTGATACAGAAATGATTATACACCAATTTCCTGCCTTTGCAAAGCATTTCTTGGTTTTTAATCCGTTTCTAAGCTATGCCTGTCCGGCGTCCCGCGACCGCCGCAGGCTGACCACCCGAAGCGCCGCGCGCGCGCAAAGCAGCAGCGGCACCGACAGAAGAATCCCCCCGACGCCGCCCGCCGCGCCGCCCAGCATCACGCACAGCACCACCGCAACGGGATGCAGGCGGGTGGCGTCGCTCATTAGCTGGGGAGAGAGCATGCCACCCTCCAATTGCTGCACCACGACGACCACGCCCAGCGCCCACAGCGTGCGTCCCAGCCCGCCGGGCAGGGAAAACAGCGCCACCAGCACACCGCCCAGGAAGGGGCCCACATAGGGAATCAGCTCCAGCACGCCCATGATCACGCCCAGCAGCAGCCATGCAGGGACCCCGCAAAACATGAGGCCCAGGGCGGTCAGCCCGCCTACCACAGCCGACACCATCAGTTGTCCGCGCAGGTAGCCCGCCGTTTCCCGGCGCATCTCGCGCAGAATCTGAACGGTCATCGTTCTTTTTTCCATCGGGATCAGCGACAGAAGCCACTGTCCGATCTGCCTGCGGTCGCGCAAAAAGTAAAACCCGAACACGGGCGCGAGCATCCATTTGCCAAGGCTGCCCGCCATGCCGCCCACCCAGGCCATGGCCGCGGGCGCGGCGGCGCCGAGCGCCTCTTCGCCCCTGCTCAGCAGCGACCCACGCAGCTCCCCGCCCAGCGAGATGCCGTTTTCCGCCAGCCAGCCTTGCGCGCGTGCCAACCATTCCTCCGCCGCGTTATAGAGCACGGGCAAAAGCGCCACCAGCTGCCTGCCCTGGCGTATGAGCGCCGGGGCGAGCAGCAGTACGGACGTCAGCGCGAGCGCGCTCAGGCTGGTCATGGACAGCGTGGCGGCCGTGGCGGGCGAAAAGCGCTTTTCCAGCCGCTTCATCACCGGCAGCGCCGCCAGCGCCACCAGCATGCCGAAAAACAGCTGCGTGGCGGCCTGCCAGATCAGTTCGCGCGCCCAAAAGGCCGCCGCCAGCGCTGCGCCGATCCACAGGAAGCGCACGCGAAGAAGGCTCGCCTCGTTTCGCTGCATAGCGCCGCTCCTTTCCGCGAAGCCTGTACGGGCGGCGCCCGATTGTCAGGCGCCGCCCGGAAAGGCTTACCACATCTTGGCCATTCTGACCAGCTTGTCCATCTGCTTCTGCGCCTGTTTCTTAAGTTTCTGATTGCCGGGCATCAGCATCGCGCCCGCGCCTACCGCAAAGCCGATCGCGCCTGCCGCCGCCGTTTTGAGCATGCTCATCCGCCGTCCTCCTCTCCCAATGTCCGCTTCAGCTGCGCCCATGTCAGAAGCCTCGGCACGACGACCTCGCCCTCCCGTGCGCCCTCGTTCACACGGTACTGCGCCGCGTAGGCGCGCCTGCCCAGCAGCCGGTAGACCGGGCCGGGACTCAGCTCCAGGGCCTCCAGACGAAGCGAGTCGCCATGGAGAATCACGTCTGTCACCTCGCCCACGCACTCTCCCGTCGTCAGGAAAGCGCGCCCCAGACTGCCCGGCCGGCCGTCCGGAACGGCTCGCGGCTTTTGCCGGATGAGCACGCACCGACTGCCCACCACTGCGATCCCGTCGCTGGAAACCCATTTGGCCGGTCCAATGCCCTTGCGCACCACCACGCCGCTGAGCCGGCGTGCACGCGCGTCGGGCACCGCGCGCTCCACGTATCCCAGCTGTCGGTCCTGCCAAACCACGGGCAGCCCTACCATGCGGTTGAGGCTCGTCAGCATGCCTTCGTCTCCTTTCCACAGGCGTACCGCTATGTTGCCCGATCGAAGCATGCGCGCTGCAAACAATGCCTGCCAAAACCGGAAGCTACAGCGAAGGCATGCCATTTTTTCAACCACTGATCTGGAAAATTCAGCCGCTCCAGGGAGCATAGAGCGCACTGCCTGCGCAGAACAGGACCTACCCGTTTTCCAGTTTCATCCACAGATATGGCGTTTCCGGCTTGGTTTTCCTGATATTGGATGGATGAAGGGGCCATTTCCGGAAGGAAAGGCGCGCGCTGGTTCGTCAGATGAGAGAACGGCAAGGGGCAACCCCTTGGCCAAAACAAAAAGGAGGTATCCCAATTATGCAAAAGACCCCTCTCTACAAAAGATGCCTCCCGGCGCTGGCGCTGATTCTGGCGCTGATGCTGCCGCTGGTCTCGCTGGCCGAGGTCAGCAAGGTCGTCCAGGGCGGCGCGCTGAACATGCGCGCGGAGCCCTCCCTGTCGGCGCAGGTGCTCAGGCAGTACCCCACCGGCACGTGGATGACGGTCCTTGAGGACATGGGCGAATGGAGCAAGGTGCGCGTGAACGGTCTGGAGGGCTATGTGATGAGCAAGTACCTTTCCGACACGTCCAGCGGCAGCACGCTCTACGTGCGCACCAACACCGGCCGCGGCCTGAACCTGCGCGACCTGCCCAGCCTGGAAGGCAACATCATCACCAGCTTCAAGCCCGGTACGGAGGTCACCGTCCTGCTGCGCGGCAACGGCTGGTACAAGGTGAGCGTGCAGGGCATGACCGGCTATATGGCCAGCCAGTACCTCAGCGCCTCCCAGAGCAGCGGCGGTAGCGGTACCACCACCGGCTATCCCAAGACCGGCGTGGTCAATAACCCCGGCGCCAACCAGGTGCTCCTGCTGCGCGAAACCGCCAGCACGGATGCCCGCGTCCTGGGCTACTACCGCAATGGCACCAGCGTGCAGCTGCTGGGTGAAAGCGGCAGCTTCTACAAGGTGACGGTGGGTGGCAAAAACGGCTACATGATGAAGAAATTCATCAAGGTGACCGGTTCCACCTCCGGCGGCGGCAGCTCCACGCTGCCCCAGACGCCCTTCACCGCCAAGCTGGTGAACCCCAACGGCAACTACATCGTCAACTTCCGTACTGCTCCCGGCCTGAGCTCTCCGATCATCAAGGCGCATCCCGTGGGCACGGAATTCACCGTCCTTGAGGTCGGCGACGTGTGGTGCAAGGCCGAGATTGACGGCGTGACCGGCTACGTGAGCCGCTACTTCTTCCAGGCCGTCAAGTAAACCAAAAAAAGGGGGCTGCCGCGCTTTCGGAGCACGGCAGTCCTTTTTGTTTTTTCAGCTTTCCGTTTTCAGCAGTTCTTCCACGCCCGATTCGCCGATCACCCGTACGCCGCGGTCCGTCAGCAGCCGGGCGCATACTCCGTCGCCCTCCGTGAGCGTGCCGGTGAAGGTTCCGTCGTATACCTTTCCCAGGCCGCAGGAGGGGCTGCGCTCCTTGAGCAGCGCGCACTCGCATCCGCAGGCCTGCGCCAGTCGGGCCGCTTCCTGCGCCCCGCGAAGAAAGACCAGCGTCACATCCCGCCCGTCGCGCGACATCACCCGTCCGTCCCGGATTTCGGAGGGTTCTCGCGGGGTGGGCAAGCCGCCCATCACTTCGGGGCACACGGGAATCAGCACATGCCGCTCCCTGAGCGCATCCAGACAGGCCAGGCGCTGCGTACCGCCGTCATAGCGGCACCGGAATCCCATCAGGCATGCGCTGACCAGTACGTTCATGGCTCTCTCCTCCTGCGTGGGCTTACATGGACCGGGTGGAGTTGCAGCTGACCATGCCGCGCTCGGCGTCCAGCGTGACGACAGCGCCGCTCTTAAGGATGCGGGTGGCGTTTTCCGCGCCGATAATCACGGGGATGTTCAGGCTCATGCCTGCGATGGCGCCGTGTCCGTTGGGATTGGAATCCTCCAGAATCAGGCCGCTGGCCTTGCGCACCAGGGGCAGGAGCGCGTTGCTCGTCTGGGAGATGACCAGAATGTCGCCGTCCTGGAAGGTGCGCAGGGCTTCCTCGCTGTTACGGCACACGCACAGGCTGCCGCAGCAGCTCTGCTCCGTAACGCCGTGGCCCGTGACCAGAATGTGGCCCACCACATGCACCTTCATCAGGTTGGTAGTGCCGCTGATGCCCAGCGGCACGCCGGCGGTCATCACCACCAGCTCGCCGTCGTGCAAAAGCCCGGCTTCCTCGCCCGCCTGCACGGCGCGTTCGAACAGATCGTCGGTGTTGGTGACCTCCTCGATCACCAGAGGAATCACACCCCAGCTCAGATTGAGCTGACGGCACACGGTCTCGTCCGTGGTGCAGCAGATGATGGGGCAGCTGGGGCGGTATTTGGAGATCATGCGCGCGGTGCGCCCGCCCTTGGTGACGGTCAGGATGGCCGCCGCGCCCAGGTCGTGCGCCGAGGTGCAGGTGGCGTGCGAAATGGCGTTGGTCACATCGGGCGTGAGATCGGTGTCGCGCTCCTTGAAGCGCTTGCGGTAGTTGATATCCGCCTCGGCGGACATGGCGATGCGCGCCATGGTCTGCACAGCTTCCACCGGATACTGTCCCGCCGCCGTCTCGCCCGAAAGCATGATGGCGCTGGTGCCGTCGTAGATGGCGTTGGCCACGTCGGCCGCCTCGGCACGGGTGGGGCGCGGGTTCTTCATCATGCTGTCGAGCATCTGCGTGGCGGTGATGACCTGCTTGCCGGAGGAGTATGCCTTGTGAATGAGCATCTTCTGGATGACGGGCACCTTTTCCAGCGGAATTTCCACGCCCAGATCGCCGCGGGCCACCATGATGCCGTCGCTCACGCGCAGAATTTCGTCGATGTTCTGCACGCCCTGCATGTTTTCGATCTTGGCGATGATGGACACGTTGGTGCGGCCCAGGGCGCTGAAGAGCTTACGAACGTCGAGAATGTCCTCCGCGCTGCGGGTGAAGGAGGCAGCCACGAAATCCACGCCGTTTTTGACGCCGAAGGCGATGTCCTCGCGGTCCTTTTGGCTAAGGTAGGGCATGCTGAGGTCCACGTCGGGAACGTTGACGCTCTTGCGGTCGGAGATGACGCCATCGTTGTTGACGATGCAGACGATTTCACTGGCGGTGAGGCTGCGCACGGTCATGCCCACCAGTCCGTCATCGATGAGAATGGTGGTTCCTTCCTGGATGTCGCGCGGCAGGTCGGGGTAGGTGATGGAGGCGCGCTCGGCGTTTCCCACCACGCTCTGGGTCACCAGCGTGAAGGTCTGCCCCTTCTTGAGCTGGACCTTGCCGTTTTCAAAGGTTTCCAGGCGGATCTCCGGCCCCTTGGTATCCAGCATGATGGCGATGGGCAGGTTCAGTTCCCTCCGGAACGCCTCGATGCGGCGGATATTGTTCAGATGCGTTTCATGCGTGCCATGGGAAAAGTTGAGCCGGGCCACGTTCATGCCCGACAGGATCAGTTCGCGGAGGACGGCGTCGTCCTCGGTGGAGGGGCCGAGCGTGCATACGATCTTGGTCTTGCGGTGGATCATTTCGATCATCCTTTCCGGGATTGTTCTATTTCAAGGAGCATTTGTTTGATTCTGAGCCCTCCCGCGTAACCGGTCAGGCTTCCGTCCGCCCCCACCACGCGATGGCAGGGAATCAGCACCGGCAGAGGATTCCGGTGATTGGCCATGCCCACGGCGCGGCAGGCGCGCGGGCTGCCCACGGCCTGCGCCTGCTGGGCATAGGTGCGCGTCTGCCCATAGGGAATCGCAAGCAGCGCCTGCCAGCAGCGCCGCTGAAACAGTGTGCCTCGGGCATTCAGCGGCAGGTCGAAGGCCGTGCGCTCGCCGCGGAAGTATTCCTCCAGCTGCGCAAACGCCCGCCGGATGAGCGGCGTTTCCGCAACGAGCGCGCCCCGCGGCGCGTCCGGACCGAACAGCACCCCCGTCAGCGCGCCGTCCTCCTCCGTCAGGGTCAGGGGCCCGATGGGCGTCTCCCGCGTCCACGCGCTGGTCATACGTCGGCGCCTCCCTGTGTCCGGCACGCCCGCACGCCGCCGCACACCGCGCGCAGCAGCGAGGCGGGAACGGCGAATATTCCCGCGCACAGCACGGCCATCAGCGCGTAATCGCGGCCCATGGACGGCTCCCCCCAGGAGAGGCGGCCGTCCAGCGAAAACTCCAGCAGCACAACGCCCGCCATGCACAGCAGCATCACACCCCAGCCAAGCCACAGCCGGGCCTTCCCTCCAGCGAGGCGTGCACAGCGCGCGCTGAGGACCGCAGCGGCGGCCACTGTCATCACGGCCGCGGCCAGCTGTCCCACACGCAGGAATATCACCAGCATGTGCCCGTCATCCCGCAGGCTTTCCAGCAAAATCTGAGAGGCGCCCAGCAGTGCCATGAAAAACAGTGCGGTATCCCCCTCACGGGAATGCTCCCGGCGGCTCAGCCAGCGGGAAGCCGCCAGCGTAGCGGCAAAAATCAGCACGCCCGCCACCGCCTCATAAGCCCACACGTTGAGCCGGTACACCACCGCCACGCCCATGCGGCTTTGCAAAAACAGCCAAGGCATCGCAGCGGTCAGCGCGCTTTCCTCAACGGCCTTGCCCACACCCAGGTCGGTAAACTGCTCCCCCAGGCGCAAAAGCGCGATGGACAGGCCCAGCGGTATGCACATCACGTCCAGCACGGCGGCAGGACGTACCTTCATCAGCTTCGCGGTGAGTACGGCCGCCAGCGCAAGCCCCGCCAGCAGCCCCGGCATGGACAGCCCGCCGTCGAAGAAGCGCAGCATCAGCCACGGGTTTTCATAGGTTTCCCAGAAGTCGGACAGATGGAACGCACAGTACAGCGCCCGCGCGCACACGATGCCCAGCGGGATGCCCAGCAGGCCGAACACGGCCACCAGCCCCGCGGGCATTCGCCGCCTGCGGGACAGCAAAGCCATGCCGCCCAGCAGCACGAGCGCCGCGGCGCTTGCGCAAAGGCCGTAGGCATGCGCCGTCAGCCCCAGAACGGAAAAGGTGCTGTCCATCGGCCTCATTCCCCCGCGGTTGCGCTGGCAAAGTAGATGATATCGGTCACGGAGCGCTCGGCCTGGGGCTTGTCGTTGTAGACCTCGCCGTTAAAGGCCAGCGTAGCGCTGTTGCCGCCGTCCAGGTTGTATGCCTGCCTGGCTCCGAGCTGGCCCATGATGTCGGCGAACTCCGCCAGCGTCACGCCCGCGGACTGGTCGGTGCGGCCGTTGACCGCCACCAGCGCGTAGGTCAGCGTACCCAGCTGCGCAATGCCCGCGCGCGGGTTTTTCTGATGGGGATCAAACTGATAGTTTTCGGGAATCTCCTGCACCTCGCCGTCCACCACCAGCGCAGGGCCGAAGAAGAAGCCGTTGACGATCTCATGCTCGGACAGGAAGGAGGCAACGCCGTTTTCCTGCACGTCATGGCCGTGGAGGTAGATGTGAAAATCGCCCAGCTCGTCAATGAGCAAGAGGTCCATGTTCTTGCTGGTAATCTCACGGTACGTCTCGCCCATGCGCACGATATAGCCGGCCTTGGTTTTGGTGAAATAGTCGCCGTTGATGGCCACGATACCGTTGTAGTTCTGGCAGATGGTCGTGGTCAGGTTGGTGCTGGAGGAGCTGATCTTCTGCCCCGCCACCGCCGTGCGCAGCTGCGAGGGCGTAGCGATCTTGACATAGGCAATGAACACGTCGCTGTCGTACATGCGCTGCTGCTCCAGCTCCACGATGATGGTATCGTCGCGGTAGCCGTTTTCGGTATAGTTGGCCGCGATCGGCGTGTTGCCGGGTGCGAAGAGGTCGATGGGCAGCGCGTCCACCGTGGCGGCGGGCAAAATGTCGCTGAATACGGCGCTGGCCAGCACGGCGTCGGGCGTGGGCAAAGATGCCTCGTCCCATCCGTCCTCTTCTTCCTCATATTTTTCGTATGCGGCGTCCAGATAGCGCTGCTGCGCCTCCTCCGTGACCGCGCCGGAGGGAATCAAAAACGTCAGGGATACCGCCATCAGCGCCGCGAGCACGCCCGCGGCGGAAACAAAAGCCTTGCGCATCTACATCGTTCCTTCCCACAGAATTGATCAGTCCTGTCAAAACCATCGCCGCCCGGCACGCGATGCACACAAAGCGACACTTTATTATACAACAGCCGGTCCCGGCGCACAAGCCGCGATTTGCGCCCCTGTGCCGCTAAGGGCATGCTAAGGTTGCGGGACGGCATGCGGACCCGCGCGCGGAAAAAAAGCCGGAAACGTTCATTTTGATTTGCGTTTCCAGCCTCTATGAAGTATAATACTTGCGCTTTCCATTCTTTTTTTCAGGAAAGGAGCGCCGCCATGCCCATTCCCTCTGCCCTGCCCTGCGGCACGGCCCTGTTCATCTTTCACGGACGCGTGGTGCGCGGCAAGCGGCTGGGCAGCCGGCTGGGCTTTCCCACGGCCAACATCGCCTACGACCCGCAAAGCCGCGCCTGGCCGCGCGAGGGGGTCTACGTGGGCGTGGCGCAGCTGGACGGCGAAAGCCGCGGCTATGTGTGCATCATCAATCAGGGCCGCCACCCCACCGTGCCCGAGGGCATGGCCACGGTGGAGGCCCATCTGCTGGGGCACGCGCACAGGGACCTCTACGGCCTGGGACTGACGCTGGCCTATTGCCTCTACCTGAGGCCGGAGCAGACGTTTCCCTCGCTGGAGGCGCTGCGGGAGCAGCTGGACCGCGACCGCCTGAGCGCGGTGCGCTGGGCCGGGGAAAACGCCCCCGACCTGCTTTCCGGGCTGGACCCGTTTCCCTACCAAGCATAAAGGAGTCGGAACATGCCAGACAAAAGCGATTTCTATCCCATGCGGACCGAGGATGTCTGCTACCAATATGACGAGGAGGATGTGGCCGCCGTGGACCACGTGAGCCTGAGCGTGACGAAAGGCTCGTTTGTGGCGGTGCTGGGGCACAACGGCAGCGGCAAGAGCACGCTGGCCAAGCTGATGAACGCGCTCTACCTGCCCACGGAAGGCCGCGTGCTGGTCTGCGGGCTGGATACCGCGCAGGACGAGGAGGTCTGGCACATCAGGCGGCACGCGGGCATGGTGTTCCAGAACCCGGACAACCAGATCGTGGCCAATGTGGTGCGCGAGGACGTGGCCTTCGGCCTGGAAAACCTGGGCGTGCCGCACGAGGACATGATTCCCCGCATCGACGCGGCACTGGCCGCCGTGCGCATGACCGAGCGCGCCTCCTTCGCCCCGCACATGCTCAGCGGCGGGCAGAAGCAGCGCGTGGCCGTGGCCGGCGTACTGGCCATGCAGCCGGAAGTCATGATTCTGGACGAGGCCACAGCCATGCTGGACCCTGCGGGCCGCGCCGACGTGCTGGCGACCGTTCGCAAGCTCAACCGCGAGCAGGGCATGACGGTGATCTGGATTACGCACTTCATGGAGGAAGCCGCCGTGGCCGACCGCGTGGTGGTGCTGGACAAGGGCAAAATCGCGCTGGACGGCACGCCCGCCGCGGTGTTCTCGCAGGTGGAGAAAGTCAAGGCCCTGGGCCTGGACGTACCCCCCATGGCCGAGCTGGCCATGCGCCTCAACGCGGGTGGCCTCAGCCTGCCCGACGGCATTCTCACCGTGGCCGATATGGTAAAGGAGCTGAAAAAAGCGCTATGCCCATCCAAGTAGAGCATCTCACGCATACCTATATGCCCGGCAGCCCCTTTTCCGCCGTGGCGCTCAACGATGTGAGCCTGACCATCGAGGATGGCGAGCTCATCGGTCTGCTGGGCCACACGGGCAGCGGCAAGACCACGCTGGTGCAGCATTTGAACGGCCTGATCAAGCCCACCTCCGGCCGCGTGGTGGTGGACGGGCTGGACCTGACCCAGAAGGGCGTAAGCCTGCTGGAGGTGCGAAAAAAGGTCGGGCTGGTGTTTCAGTATCCGGAATACCAGCTGTTTGAAGAAACCGTGGCCAAGGACATCGCCTTCGGCCCCCGCAACATGGGGCTGGATGCGGAGGAGATCGACAGGCGCGTGCGCGGGGCGATGGAGCAGGTGGGCCTGAACTATGACGATGTGGCCGAGCGCTCGCCCTTCGAGCTCAGCGGCGGCCAGATGCGCCGCGTGGCCATTGCGGGCGTGCTGGCCATGCAGCCGCGCGTGCTGATTCTGGACGAGCCCACCGCCGGGCTGGACCCCGCGGGGCGAAACAGCATCCTTCAGATGATCCGCGACCTGCACGCCGCGGGTGGACTGACGGTAATCATGGTCAGCCACAGCATGGACGATATCTCCACGCTGGCCACCCGCCTGGTGGTGATGAGCCGGGGCGAGCTGGTGATGACCGGCACGCCGCGCGAGGTATTCATCCAGCAGGAAAAGCTGCGTTCCATCGGCCTGGGCGTGCCCCAGGCGGCGGAGCTCACCCATGCGCTGATTGCCGAGGGTTTCCCGCTGCCGGAGGATCTCTATACGCTTGATGAGGTGTACAGCGCCATTCTGGCGCTGAAAAAGGAGGGCCGTGCATGCTGAGGGACATCACGCTGGGCCAGTACATTCCGGGCGACACGGTCATTCATCGCCTGGACCCGCGCTGCAAGATCATTCTGACCATTCTCTACATCGCCGTCATCTTCTGCGTCACCAGCCCCGTGTGGTACGTGATTCCGCTGGCCTACCTGCTTGTGGCCTCGCGCCTGTCGGGCCTGTCGGCCAAAAGGCTGCTTAAATCCGTGAAGCCGCTTCGGTTTCTGCTGATTCTGACCTTCATACTCAACCTGTTTTTCTCCGCCGGCACAACGGTGTGGGTGGACTGGGGATTCCTGCGCATCACGCAGGAAGGGTTCCTCACCGCTGTGCATTTCAGCATGCGCCTGGTGTTTCTGGTGGCGGGCACCTCGCTGCTCACCCTGACCACCTCTCCGGTAGCCTTAAGCGACGGCCTGGAAAAGCTGCTCAGTCCCCTCAAGGTCATCCGCTTTCCCGCGCATGAGCTGGCCATGATGATGACCATTGCGCTTCGCTTCATCCCCACGCTGATTGAGGAAGCGGACAAGATCATGAAGGCGCAGATGGCCCGCGGCGCGGATTTTGAAAGCGGCAACCTGCTCAAGCGCGCCAAGGCCATGATTCCGCTGCTGGTGCCGCTGTTCGTCAGCGCCTTCCGCCGCGCGGGCGACCTGGCCATGGCCATGGAGGCGCGCTGCTACCACGGCGGCGAAGGCCGTACCCGCCTGCGCGTGCTCCGCTATACGCAAAGCGACCTGTGGGCGCTGCTGGCCACCGTGGGGACGCTGCTGGTGACGATTTTTGCCGGGATGTGGCTGAAATGAGCGCGCTGCCGCCCATCGTCAAAGAGCGTGCGCCCGTGGGAACGCACCGCGTGCTGCTGACCGTCAGCTACGACGGCACCGCCTATGCGGGCTGGCAGTGGCAGGACAACGCCCTGAGCGTGCAGCAGGTGCTGGAGGAAGCGCTCGCCCGCCTGACCGGGGAAAAGACGCGCGTGACGGGCGCCAGCCGCACCGACGCGGGCGTGCATGCCCTGGGCCAGCGTGCCCACTTTGATACCTTGAGCCGCATTCCCGCGGACAAGTATCCCTTCGCGCTCAACACGCTGCTTCCGCCCGATATCCGCGTGCTGGAGGGATACGCGGTCCCGTCCGATTTCCACGCGCGTTTTGATGCGCGCGGCAAGCGCTATACCTACCGCATCCACAACGCGCCGCATGCCAGCGCGCTTATGCGGAGCCTGACCGCCCATGTGCCACGGCCGCTGGATCTGGACCGCATGCGAAAAAGCCTGCCCGCCCTGTTGGGCACGCATGACTTTGCGGCCTTTCAGGCATCCGGCGGCACCGCCAAAACCACCGTGCGCACCCTGACGGAGGCCGCCCTGCGCCAGGAAGGTCCGCTCATCACCCTCACCGTGCGGGGCAACGCCTTTTTGTACAACATGGTGCGCATCATCGCGGGCACGCTGGTGGATATCGGCACCGGGCGGCTTTCGCCGGACGCCTTTGCGCGCGCGCTGGACCGCGGCGACAGGCTGGGCCTGGGCACGACGGCGCCCGCCTTCGGGCTGGAACTGACCCGCGTGGAATACGATAACGACCCCGCGCAAGCAGGAATTTTGTCCCATCAAAACGAAATGTAGATAGGGAGGCGTTTCAGTCCTCCCCATGATGCTGAAAGTGCATCTCTGGCATCAGCCGTAAATAGAGAAAGTGAGTGACCCGACCATGGCAAACTACATCCTGAGCTGCTGCTCTACCGCCGACCTGAGCGAACAGCATTTCCGCGAACGCGATATTCATTATATCTGCTTCCACTATATGCTGGACGGCAAGTCCTACAGCGACGATCTGGGCAAGACCATGTCCTTTGACGCCTTCTACCAGGCGATGGCCGACGGTGCGGAAACCCGCACCTCCCAGGTCAACGTAGATGAATACGTGTCCTACTTTACCCCCTTTCTGGAGCAGGGGCTTGATATTCTGCATGTAACGCTGTCCAGCGGCATCTCCGGCACCTACAACTCCGCCTGCCTGGCCCGCGACGAACTGGCTGCGAAGTTCCCGGACCGCAAGATCTACGTGGTCGATTCCCTGGGCGCCTCCTCCGGCTACGGCCTGCTGATGGACAAGCTGGCCGACCTGCGCGACGGCGGCATGGCGCTGGAGGACCTGCGCGACTGGACCGAGCAGAACCGCCTCAAACTGCACCACTGGTTCTTTTCCACCGACCTGACCTTCTACGTGCGCGGCGGCCGCATTTCCAAGGCCAGCGGCTGGTTCGGCACGATGCTTCACATCTGCCCCCTGCTCAACATGGACGACCTGGGCCGCCTGATTCCCCGCTTCAAGATCCGCGGCAAGAACAAGGTCATCCGGGAAATCGCCGCGCGCATGGTGGAGCATGCTCAGGACGGGCCGGATTACAGCGGCAAGTGCTACATCTCCAACTCCGCCTGCATGGAGGACGCGCAGGCCGTGGCGCGCCTGGTGGAGGAACACTTCCCCAAGCTCAACGGCAAGGTCGAAATCAACAGCATCGGCACCACCATCGGCAGCCATACCGGCCCGGGCACCGTGGCTCTGTTCTTCTGGGGCGACGAGCGGGTACGATAAAAAGGCCGCCCTTCCCTTCCGCCCTTCGGACTCCGAAGGACGGATTTTTTGTCTTGCATTGCGGGAGTGCTGCGTGGAAACGGCCGGCTATGCTGGCTCATGGCAACAGATGTCTCGCGAAGGCCGTTTGACACAAAAAGGGGGCGGCGAACTGCCGCCCCCGTCATTCGTTTGGAATATCTTCCAGCGCCTCCCGCACGCCCTCGTCCGTGCCGCCGTACACCAGCACGAAGCGCAGCCCGAAACGGGTTGCCAGGCCGTACCGCTCCGCATCCACACGGCTGCTGAGGTAATCGGCGCGGTTGCTCTCGTCAAAGTAGACCAGCACTTCCTCCCGGCCATCCAGCAGCAGGCTGTCCCATGCGTCGGGGCCCGCGATGGGCACGTCCCTACCGTCCGCAAGGGGTGTAAGCTCGCACGAGTAGCCCAGGCTCTCAAAGTAGTTCAGCAGCTTCTGGTACAGCTCCTCGTGCGGCGGATTGGCCGCACAGGCGCACACCAGCATCAGACAGGCCGCCAGCAGGCAGCCCAGCCTCGCGCCCTTGCTCCTCTTCACAGGCTTCTCCCCTCCCAAAAAACGCATGCTTTGCGTTTCGTGCCGTTTTGTGCTACAATGGCTGCACTCTCTTGTGGAATATTAAAGGAGGCGACGCGCCATGCGCTGCGGATGCCCGCATTGTGAGGCATACATGATTCAGTCCGAAACCGACGGCATGGCCTGCGTATGCCCCTCGTGCGGCTACCGCTGCAACGCCTGCCTGGGCACCGGCACCGTCATCTCCCGCGAGTCCCTGGACGCGCTGAAGAATACGGACTGGTTCAGCCCCCAGTTTGACAGCCCCGTCAGCGATGAGGACGATGCGCTCTGACGGTCTCAGAGCAGGCCGATGTGCTCCAGCAGGATTTTCAATCCGATGAGCACCAGCACCGTGCCGCCCGCAATTTCCGCCTTTTTCTGAAAGCGCGTGCCGAAACGGTTTCCCACCACCACCCCTGCGAAGGAGAGGGCGAAGGTGATCACGCCGATGGTCAGCACCGCAGGAACAATGCTCACCTTCAAAAACGCAAAGGTAATGCCCACGGCCAGCGCGTCGATGCTGGTGGCGACCGCCAGCATGAACAGCTCCCTGAGGTCCAGTTTGGCCTCCGACGCGCACGGGGCGGTTTCCGGCGCCTCATGCAGCGCGTCCCAGATCATTTTGCCGCCGATGTAACCAAGCAAAGCAAAGGCGATCCAGTGATCGACCGATGTGATGTAGCGCGCGAACTGCGTGCCCAGCACCCAGCCGATCAGGGGCATCACGGCCTGAAATACGCCGAAAAACAGCGCGATGACCGCCGCGTGGGCATAGTTGATGCGGCGCATGCCCAATCCTTTGCAAAGTGCCACCGCAAAAGCATCCATCGACAATCCCACGCCGATGAGGACCAGTTCCATATACAAGCAACTCCCTGATTTCCTTCCGGTCCGGAAGGGTATGTAAGGGTCCTTATTCTATCGTATCGCGGGGTGGTTGTCAACATGACGCATTGTGTTTTCCCTCCGGATATGATAGGATAACGCAAAGGAGGTTTCCCGTATGAATATTCATGAATCCGCTGAGGATTATCTTGAAACCATATTGATGTTTTGCGAGGAGCATGGCTCTGCGCGCTCGGTGGACATCGCCGCTCACCTGGGCGTGACCAAGCCGTCGGTGAGCTTTGCCATGAAGCGCCTGCGTGAAAACGGCTATATCCTGATGGGGGACGACAACCGCATCACCCTGACCGAGCAGGGCGAAGCCATCGCGCGCCGCATCTGGGAAAGGCACAATCTGCTCACCAGCTTTCTCATCCGGCTGGGCGTGAGCGAATCCGTGGCCCGAGCCGACGCGTGCAAGATCGAGCACGATTTGAGCGATGAAACTTTCGACGCCATCCGCCGCCATGCGCAGCGCGGTTAAGGGGCCAGCCCGTCCCATGCGGGCCCTGACGCCGCTGAGCCTGCTGGCGCGCTTCGCGGTGATGGCGGCTCTGGGTCTGATGATCCTGCTTGCGCCGGGTTTTACGCAGCGCTGGCTGCATGCGCTGCTCACCGCCGCGCTTCTGGTCAACGGCGCGGCAGCGCTGTCCGTCTCGCTGTTTCAGCGGCGTGAGGCGCATCCGCACGCGCTGCTTTCCGGCGTGGTATCGCTGGGCGCGGGGCTGCTTGCGGCGTTCTTCCCCGGCGTGCTGATGAAGAGCGTGACCCTGGCGATAGGCCTGTGGTCGCTGCTGGTGTGTGCGGCGCAGGTGGGCTATGTGGTGCAGCTGACCATGATGCATGAGCGGGGCAAGGTGAAATTCGCCCTGCTGGCCGCCGTTTCGCTGGCCGTAGGCGTCAGCCTGCTGTGGGGCTATTCCGCGGGACGCGCGCTGCAGTGGCTTGCGGGCGTCTATCTGCTGGTCTATGCCCTGTGGCAGCTGATGGACCTGCTGGGCGTGCTCATCAACCGCAACGTGGAAAGCAGCCGCTTGCTCAGCCGGCTGCGTGTTCATCCGCCCGTGCTGCTGACGGCGCTCCTTCCTTCCGTGGTGCTCCGGCGGCTCAGCGCACAGTATGCGACGCTCACGCAGGACATCGTGGTGCCCAAGCCCGTGCCCGCGCACGAAAGCTGGCCCGAAACGCTGGAAGTGGTCTTCCATCTGGGCAAAAACGTGGCCTTCGGCTTCGGGCACGTGGTGGTCAGCCTGCGGGGCGTTACCTACTCCTACGGCTGTTACGACGAGAGCAGCAACCGCCTGTTCGGCGCGCTGTCGGACGGCGTGATTCTGGTCTGTCCCACGGAGGGCTACATTCCCTACTGCCAGGCCATCGAGCGCAAGCTGCTGATCGGCTTTACGCTTGGCCTGAGCAAGGAAGCCGCCGACGCGCTGGAGGGCGGCATGCGGACCCGTCTGAAAAACGACTGCGAGCCCTGGACGCCGCAGGGCCGTCCGGAATACGGCTTTGACGCACGGTTTTACAAGGTGCGGCGCGGCGTTTTCCGCCTTTACAACGTGATGCGCACCAACTGCTGCGCCATGGCGCAGATTATCGCCGCCGGCACAGGGCTCAACCTGCTGCCGCCCAACGGCTTTGTCACGCCAGGCGCGTATTTCGAATACCTGGAAAGCGAGCTGCGGGACCCCGAAAGCAATGTCCTGGAAATGCGCATTTATGCGCACCGGTAAGGCCCTATTCCTCCCGTGCCGCTTTCAGCGCCTCTTCCACGGCGCGGCGTGCATGCTCAAAATCATATCCCCTGCGGGCCATGGCGGCCATCAGCTTTGCCATGGCCTTTTTTGCGTCCGCTTCGTCCGCATAGCGCCGCAGCAGCTTTTGCGCCAGCGCCACCGCGGCGGCGTCGCCTTCCTCCTCGTCCAGCTCCGCCACGGCGCGCTCCGCTGTGTCGCGGCTCACGCCCTTCTGCATCAGCTCACGCAGGATGCGCGAACGCCCCATCTGATGCCGCATGCGCGCGGCAGCCCACTCGCGGGCGAAGGCCTCGTCGTCCACCAGGCCTTCCTTTTCCAGCTTATAAAGCACCATGTCCACGGTATCGTCCATGTAGCCATAGGCCGTCAGCTTCTGACGGATCTCGCCCGTGGAACGGGCCCGCGCGGCCAGCAGGCGCACCGCGCCCCCCAGCGCCTGCGGATACTGACGCGGCAGCAGCCATTGCTTCAGGGCCTCGAGATCCTCCGTATCGCCCGGCTGAAGCGAAGCGTGCTCCAGCCAGGCCGCACGGCCGAACCACAGCTTTTCACCGCTTTCAAAGCGAACGAGCGCCCCCCGCCTGCTTTCTTCCACCGCGGCAACGACATCCATCATGGCCGTCCATCCTTTCCGCCGTCCAGGCAAAGGCGGATCAGCTCACGGTTGACCTGCGCCAGATGCCCCACGCGCTGCTCGCTGCATCCGCTGTCCAGCAGCACGAAGCCGCTGCCCGCCTCGTCGAAAAACACGCCGTTCACCGCGCCATAGGCAAAGCCCTGATGCCCCCACAGCCTGTGGCTGCAAACCGCAGGATCGTCCAGCGTCAGCAGCCCCATCCCATGGCGCATGTTCACGGCCTTTTCCGGCCAGCCCGCCACGGGACGGCGCATCTCCTCCAGGCTCCGCGCATCCAGAAAGCCGTTGCCGCCGCCCCAGGCCACCAGCACAAGCCGTGCCAGTTCCGGCGCGGTGATGAACAGGTTGCCCGCTGCGGGCAGGTAGCGCCGCTCCGGGTCCGGCTCCTTCATCGGTTCGGCCGAAGCGATGCGCTGCGCCGCGCTGAAGGCCCGCGCGGGCGGCAGCACACGGTAGCTGTCCGCCACATCCGCAGCGTCCAGCCCGGAGGGGTCGAACGTACCCGAAACGCCCAGCGGCTCCAGCAGTTCCCGCTGCATCAGCTGCTCAAAACTCAGATCAAAGCGCTTTTCCAGAAGGCTGGCCACCATGCCCGCCGCCAGGTTGCTGTAGCGAAACGTCGTTCCCGGCACAGCCGGCAGATAGCTCCGCGGATCGGCCAGGAGCTCGCTCAGCGGCGTGCCGCGGCCGAAGGCATCGAAATACGCCGGCGAGTCCACGATGCCGGAGGTGTGGCTCAGCAGCATGCCCAGGGTGATGGGGGCCTCCGGGCAATGCGGGTTGCATACGCGGCGGCCCAGCAGATCGCTGATATCCTCCGTCACGCTGAGGCGGCCCAGCGTTTGCAGGCGAAACACCAGCAGCGCCGTGACCATCTTGGCCACCGACGCCGTGCGAAACACCGTATCCGGCGCTACGGGTCGCTTTTGCGGCTCCAGTGCCGCATACCCAACGCAGACGCATTCGCTCAGGCTTCCCTTCTCAAAGCGCTGCACGCATGCGCCCACGCACCGTTTGCGCCACAATGCCCGCGCGAGGGCTTCCTCCCCATCTCGCCGCGCACGCCAGGCGGGGCGCTGTCCCAGCACGGGCAGTGCAAGCCCGTACACCAGATTTTTTACGGTTCCGACCGGCATGGGGCCGTCTCCTCTCCTTGTATGTCTGCTTCTTTTTTCCAGCGGCACAGGGCCGCAACGTACACGGGCAGCGTCAGGCTGCAAAGGAGCGTATGCAGGTGCAGGCCGACGCCCGCCATCCACAGCGCCGCCAGCAGCCCGGCCGCATCCAGCGCAAAGGGAACCAGCAGCCGCGCAGGCGAAAGTCCCGCGCTCCTGCAGGCCAAGATGCCCAGCCCCAGCGCCGCTGCCAGGAGCAGCGCATACAGCCAGGGCGTTTCCAGCGCGGCCCAGCGCGCAATACACAGGCCTCCACAGACCAGCGACATCCCCTGCGCGGGCCGATTTCCCCGCATCGCGCGCACGAGGATGACCCCCGCCGCCGCCAGACACAGGAGCAGGCTCAGGTACTGCGATACGCGCAGGCCGCCCAGGTAAAGGCTGTCCTCCCGCAGGCGCTCAATGATAAAGCGGCCGCTGCCATAGATAAGCAGGTACCAACACATGACGCCCCCCGGTTCCCGGACCCGGCGGCGCATGGCCCACAGCGCCGCAAAGCCCGCCGCGTTCCACAGCGATTCATAGAAGAAGGTGGCCATGTGCCACACATAGCCGCCTCCCGACGGAATCAGCACGCCAATGGGAAAGAACTGAAAGGCCGGATTGGCGATTTCGGGCCCGTAGGCCTCCATGTTGAAATAGTTGCCCCAGCGGCCGATGGCCTGCGCCAGCAAAAGCCCCGGCGCGATCATATCCAGAAGCCTGAGAAAGGGGAGTTTTTTCCTGCGGGCATAGACCCACGCCCCCAGCGCTCCGCCGATAACCCCGCCATAGATGGCGATGCCGCCCTCCCAGATATAGAGAATCGAAATGGGGTTGCTGCGGAACAGCTCCCACGTCATGGCGACATAATAGAGCCTTGCGCCGATGATGCCGCAGGGCACCACGATCAGCGCCAGGTCAATCACCGTATCGCGCGGCAGGCCGAGCCTGCGTTCCTCGCGTCCCGCCAGCCAGATGGCCAGCAGAATCCCCGTCACAATCAAAACGCTGTACCATTGCAGAGGACCGAAAAGGGTCCTGCTGTAGGGAATCGCCATGCGCATTACCTCTTCTCACCGCAGCGCGCGTCTTTTACGGGCCTGTGTCTGCGCCGCCTGAAAGCGGCAATCTGCCAGGCCGCCACCGCCAGCAGCGACAGGCCGCTGATCACGGCCCCTGCCATAAGCCCCCGCGGCAGGAATCGAAGCGTTACCGTATGCGCGCCCGGTTCCAGATCAACCGCCAGGAAGTGTCCGTAACGGGACGTCGTTTCTGCCGCCACGCCGTCCACCTCCACCTGCCATCCCGCGTCATAGGGAATGGTCAGCATCAGCTGCGAGGCCTCCGCACGCTCAGGCACCGTTACCTCAATTACCGAATCCCGCTCGCTTTGCGTCTGACAGCCGCGGGCCATCACCTTTTCCCAGGCGCTTTGGAACGCCTCCTCGTCAAAAGTGACCAGATAGCAGGTTCCTTCTGCCCCCTCGCCCAGATAGGCTGACAGCGTAGTCTGCGTATCTTCCGCCACAACCGGCAGCGCCACGCAGCCGATGAAGCGGTCCTCGCTTTCCATCGGACCGCCGTTGAGCGAAAACCAGCTTCCGCTGGCCCTGAGGTAATACCGCTGGTTCGCGCGCTGCGTAAAGGAAACGTACATCGTGCCGTTTTCACAATGGCAGCTCACATCCTCCACCGGCGTAAAGACCTGCACATCGGTGCCGGAAAGGTCCTGAACCAGCAGGTTCTGGTTATGGAAGGGGTCCTCGCCCACCCCCATGCTCTCCACTTCGTCCGGCGGAGCCAGTACGGCCAGTGGCAGGGCGTAGGGATTCAGCCAGGCTGTCGTGTCGCCCTCCCGCCACAGCTGCGTATAGCTGTCGGGTGGGTCTGCCAGCGAGGCGCCGTCCGTGCGCAGAATGTATTTGATGCCCATCAGCCCCTCCAGCACCGGGGTGTTGCCACTGCCATACTCAATGCGGTAATGGGTGTGGTTAAAGCCCATCCGACCCAGAAAGCGCAGAAATTCCGCGTCAAAATCGGAGCTGTAGTGGCTAACTCCATGATACCCAAAATACAGGGGATCATTCTCCGACCGCGTCTGGTTGCGCTCCATGCGGTAGAGGCCGTCATCCTGCTCCTGAATGCGGGCAACGAGGGCGGCATTCTTTTGCACGTAGGCCGTATCTTCCTGTGCGCTGCGCTGGTTGACTTCCTCCAGCCGGTGGATGGAAAAGTAGCCGTTGAGCACCAGGCAGACCGCCTGCATCAGGCACAGGCAGACCAGCGCCGCGCGCCTGCGCCGGGTGACCAGCAGCGCAATCAGCCCGCACGCGGTCAGGAAGCACAGCACATCCAAACAGACCGTTTCATAGGCCAGATAGGTCGGCAGCTCGCCATCAAACATCAGGCAAACGACGGCAAAAAAAGCCAGCGCCATCGCACCCATGCGCCGCGCGAGGCCCTCTCCGGGCGCCGAAAGGGTCCGGAACGACTCATAGGCCAGATCAATCAGCACGAAGCAGAACAGAAATGAAAAACGCGCGGGCATAGCCTGCGGCAGGTCCAGCCCATGCCACAGAAGATAGGGACCGCTCATCTGGAAGCTGATGAGGAATACCCCCACCAGCCCCGCCGACAGCGCCCGCCTGCGGGCGGAAAACGCCGGATTCAGCGCATAGCTGCCAAACAGCGCCAGCATGGGCAGGCCGACATAGATGCTGGGCAGGTCGGAACGAAGCAGATCAAAGCTGGCCGCTCCGGTAAAGAGCTTGGACAGCAGCTCGATCAGGGGAAACATGCGCTCGTTGAGCGGTTCCTCCAGCGAAAAGACCTGGTATCCCCTGCGCAGCGCCAGGAATGCCGGAACCAGCATCACGGCAGCCAGCCCGCCGGCCAGCAGAGACGAGACGGCAAACGTGCCCGCAGTTCTCACAAAACGTGGCCTGCGACCCTGCAGGCGTGCGTCCGCATAGAGGTAAACGAACCACAGCACCGAAAACAGGCACAGCATGAAGCCTGTATAATAATTGCTAAACAGCGCATACCACAAGGCCAGTACATACAAAAGCCTGCCGCCCCGCCCCTCGACGATGCCGTGGATGCCCAGTGCAATCAATGGCAGCGCAATCAGAGCATCCATCCACATGATGTTCCAAAAATAGCTGGCGGTATAGCCTGCAAGCGCATAGGCCGTGGAAAACAGAAGTCCCGACCATCCTGCTCCGTTGCGCCTGCGCAGCAGGATCATGAATGTCAGCCCGCTAAGACCAATCTTGACAAGCACAATCGCCTGGAAGGCCGAAACGATATCCCCGGGTGCAAACAACGCCGTGAGCACATTGAGCGGTGAAGCCATGTAATACGCGGTCAAACCCGCCAGCGAGGAACCGGCGCTCTTTTCAAGCGAATACAGGGGATCGGCCTGACCGGTTACTATCCGCTGCGCCGCGGCCAGAAACGCGGAGTACTGCCCGTCCGCGTCCCAGATCAGGAGCGTCTTGTCGCCAAAGGGCGTGACGCGGCACAGCAGCATCACGCATGCAAAGAGGAACACCGGAATCAAAAAGGCTAGTATCAGAAGCGCCGCCGCTGTCCGTTTTTTCTGCTTCAAGGCGTATTCCTCCCCCAGAGCTTCCTGAAACAATCATAAAGAAAGATCAATGGTTCTCTCCCGCATGCATGAGTTTGCGCACGTTTCGGACGAAAAACGACCGGTTTCAGTATAGCATGCGCGCCCCTTCTTCGCAAGTTGCCTCCCTGCGCGTGCAAAACGCATTTTTCTATGCGTCAGTTTGGGTATATATGCCAAATAGGCTCTTGAAATTTCTGTCGCAAACGTGTATACTGGACCAGTTGAGAGGAAGGATGAGCATTGGGGATGGGTTCCGCCGGTGATTCGTCCTCGCCAAGAAAACGAGAAGGAGACAGAGACCCTATGACAAAGTATGTATACCTTTTCAAAGAGGGTAACGCCAACATGCGCGAGCTGCTTGGCGGCAAGGGCGCCAATCTGGCCGAAATGACCAATCTTGGCATGCCCGTTCCCCAGGGCTTCACCGTGACCACCGAGGCCTGCACCCGTTATTACACCGACGGCAAGGTGATCGGTCAGGACATCGTGGACCAGATCCTTGCAGCCATGGCCGAAACCGAAAAGATCGCCGGCAAGAAGTTCGGCGATGAGGAGAATCCCTTCCTTGTTTCCGTCCGTTCCGGCGCCCGCGCTTCCATGCCCGGCATGATGGACACCATCCTCAACCTCGGCCTCAACGACCGCGCCGTGGTGGGCCTGGCCAGGCTGACCAGCAACGAGCACTTCGCCTATGACGCCTATCGCCGTTTCATCGCCATGTTCTCCGACGTCGTCATGGAGATCCCCAAGAGCGAGTTCGAGGCGGTTCTGGACGAGTTCAAAGAAAAGAAGAACGTCAAGTTCGACCGTGACCTGACCGCCGAGGACCTCAAGCAGGTCGTCGTGCGTTTCAAGGAAATCTATCAGAAGCACATGGGCACGGAGTTCCCGCAGGACCCCACCACGCAGCTGATGGAAGCTGTGAAGGCCGTGTTCCGCAGCTGGGACAACCCCCGCGCCATCTACTACCGCCGCATGAACGACATCCCCGGCGACTGGGGCACTGCCGTCAACGTGCAGGCCATGGTCTTTGGCAACATGGGCGAGACCTCCGGTACCGGCGTTGCCTTCACCCGCAACCCCTCCACCGGTGAAAAGAAGCTCTACGGCGAGTACCTGCTCAACGCGCAGGGCGAGGACGTCGTGGCTGGTATCCGCACCCCCGAGCCCATCAGCCACCTGCAGGAGCAGATGCCCGACGTGTACCAGCAGTTCATCGACATCGCCGGCAAGCTGGAAGCCCACTACCGCGACATGCAGGACATGGAGTACACCATCGAGCGCGGCAAGCTCTACATGCTCCAGACCCGCAACGGCAAGCGCACCGCGGCCGCGGCCCTCAAGATCGCCGTGGACCTGGTGGACGAAGGCGTGCTGAGCGAGGAAGAGGCCGTTCTGAAGGTCGAGCCCAAGCAGCTTGACAGCCTGCTGCACCCCAACTTTGACGCCGCCGCCCTCAAGGCCGCGACCGTCATCGCCAAGGGCCTGCCCGCCTCTCCCGGCGCCGCGACCGGCGGCATCTACTTCACCGCCGACGAGGCGGCCGAGCACGGCAAGAACAAGGAAAAGGTCATCCTCGTTCGCCGCGAGACCACCCCTGAGGACATTGAGGGCATGGACTTCTCGCAGGGCATCCTGACCGTCTTCGGCGGCATGACCTCCCACGCGGCGGTTGTGGCCCGCGGCATGGGCCGCGCGGCGGTCGTCGGCTGCGGCGAGCTGAAGATCGACGAGGAAGCCAAGACCCTGACCGTGGCCGGCAAGGTCTATCACGAGGGCGACTTCATCTCCCTGGACGGCTCCACCGGCAACGTCTATGACGGCCAGATCGCGACCGTCGAAGCCGCCATCTCCGGCGACTTCGCCCGCTTCATGGGCTGGGCCGACGCGGCCCGCACCCTCAAGGTGCGCACCAACGCCGACACCCCGCGCGACACCAAGCAGGCGGTGGCCTTCGGCGCCGAGGGCATCGGCCTGTGCCGCACCGAGCATATGTTCTTCGAGGCCGACCGCATCGCGGCTGTGCGCGAGATGATCCTCTCCGACACCAAGGAGCAGCGCGAGAAGGCGCTGGCCAAGATCCTGCCGATGCAGCAGGGCGACTTCGAGGCCATGTACAAGGCGCTGGAAGGCCGTCCCATGACCGTGCGCTACCTGGATCCGCCGCTGCATGAGTTCGTGCCCCATGTGGACATGACCGACGAGATCGAGGCGCTGGCCAAGAACCTGGGCATCACCGCCGAGGAAGTCATCCACAAGATCAACGCCCTGCATGAGTCCAACCCCATGATGGGCCATCGCGGCTGCCGTCTGGCCGTGACCTATCCCGAAATCGCCGAGATGCAGACCCGCGCCGTGCTGCAGGCTGCCATCAAGGTCAAGAAGGAATGCGGCTACGACATCGTGCCCGAAATCATGATCCCGCTGGTCGGCTCCAAGAAGGAGCTCGCCTTCGTCAAGGCCATCGTGGACGAGACCGCCAAGAAGGTCTTTGAGGAGCAGGGCATGACCCTCGAGTATCACGTGGGCACCATGATCGAGATCCCGCGCGCCGCCGTCACCGCCGATGAGATCGCCGAGCATGCCGAGTTCTTCTCCTTCGGCACCAACGACCTCACCCAGATGACCTTCGGCTTCAGCCGTGACGACGCCGGCAAGTTCCTGGGCGCCTACTATGACAACAAGATCTTCGAGAGCGATCCCTTCGCCCGTCTGGATCAGGACGGCGTGGGCAAGCTGGTGAAGATGGCTGCCAAGCTGGGCCGCGAGACCCGCCCCGACATCAAGCTGGGCATCTGCGGCGAGCACGGCGGCGATCCCTCCACCATCGAGTTCTGCCACAACGTAGGCCTCAACTATGTGAGCTGCTCGCCCTTCCGCGTGCCGATCGCGCGCCTGGCCGCCGCTCATGCCGCCATCAAGGCCAAGAAGTAAGATTCCAGCCTGACAAGGCAACAGCGCGCATCGCCCGTTTGGGCGATGCGCGTATTTTTTTCTCTCCGCCGTGCTCCAAGCCGCCGTCAGTCCAGTTCCAGCTCCCCTGCCAGCTGTTCCACCTCACGGAAAAAGCGGGCGATGTGGAAGCCGTCGGCGGCCGCATGGTGAATCTCCATGGACAGCGGCAGCACCGTCCGGCTGCCGTCGCTGCGCCAGCGAAATGGCATGGGACGCTATAAAGCCGTGTTGCCCGCGTGGCAGCTCCATAGCCAGAATTTTCTGATAGTTGCTCTCGTCAATGGGTTTGAGCTGAATCATGCCATCCTCCATGGTCCATCGTTTGCTCCGGCAGGAAGGGTCCGGATTATGGGGCACGCATTTGGCGCCGGATCGCAAAAACCCTTCCCGGCCCCTTGTGTGTGCAGGGAAAAGTTCTTGTCACGGCTTTGAAGGGCAGGGAAAATCTGTTATAATGACAGTGTGATAAATGGTCCCTTCACGGGTCAAGGAGCGTATCGGAGCCATGGAAAGACCGCTTGATATGGGCCTGCTCAAATCGGGCATGTTGTTTCGCAACATGACGGACGGAGAGGTGCTGGACGTGCTTGAGGCCACGCATGCCAGGCGGCAGGTATTTCCGTCCAAAGCCGTGGTTGTACGGGACGGGGACGCGATGGGTGAGGTCGGCATCCTGCTCTCCGGCGGGCTCCACCTTTCGCATGTGGACGCCAGCGGAAACAGCAACCTGATGGATACGTTGGGGCCGGGGGACGCCATCGGCCTTCTAAACGCCATCGGCCGCTACCGGCTGCACATTTCCGCCGTTGCCACGGAGAAAACCGAGCTTCTTTTTCTGACGGTGGACACGCTGCTGCGGCAGAACCGGCTGACCGTTCCCGCACAGATCCGTTTTCTGCAAAACCTCGCGGTGGCTGTGGCGCAGCAGGGCCAACGCCTGACCCGCAAGCTGGAGGACAGCATCCGCCGTTCCATTCGCGAACGGCTTCAGGATTACCTTTCCGTCCAATATCACAAGGCAGGCAGCCGCACCTTCGTCATTCCCCTGAACCGGCAGGACCTGGCCGACTATCTGTTTGTCGACCGCAGCGCCATGTCCAACGAGCTGTGCAAGATGCGGGATGAAGGGCTCATTCAGTTTGAGAAGAGCCGCTTTGAGCTGCTTGTGGAAATGCCCATTACGGACGATGAACCGGACCCCAACCTGAAAAGTGAATAAACCGTTTTGATTCAGATGCTCCGCGCCCTGCTTCCGGCAGGCTGCGGAGCTTTTTTGAGCTCCGGTCCTTGCCCCGCCGCCGCTGATGCGGCTTTTTGCGTTTCAAAAAATAAAATCTCAAAAGATTTGAATTGCGTTGTTCAAACAACCTCTTTTCTTTTCCGCTTCCTGTATGATCGTCATGTAAGGAAGAGCGTCGCGCCTGGCGGGACTCCCCTCCTCAACATCAATCAGGAGGTACACTGATATGTACTACACCAATGGAAACTACGAAGCCTTTGCCCGTCCCCGCAAGCCGCACGACGCCGATCAGAAATCCGCTTGGCTGGTAGGCTCCGGCCTTGCCAGCCTGGCTGCCGCCGCTTTCCTGATCCGTGACGGACAGGTTGCGGGTGAGCGCATCCACATCCTCGAGGAAGCCGCTCTGCCCGGCGGCGCCTGCGACGGCATCCTGAACCCGGAGCTGGGCTTTGTCATCCGCGGCGGCCGGGAGATGGAAAACCATTACGAATGTCTCTGGGCCCTGTACCGCTCCATTCCCTCGCTGGAGGTGGAGGACGCCAGCGTTCTGGACGAATTCTACTGGCTTAACAAGGACGATCCCAACTTCTCCAAGAATCGCGCCACGCTGCGCCAGGGAGAGAGCGCCAACACCCGCAACCGCTTTAACCTCAGCGACGAGGCCGCCATGGAGCTGCTCAAGCTCTTCTTCGCCACCGACGAATCCCTGTATGACAAGACGATCGACGACGTTTTCACGGACGAGTTCTACCGCTCCGATTTCTGGATGTACTGGCAGACCATGTTCGCCTTTGAGAAATGGCACTCCGCCCTGGAGATGAAGCTCTACCTGCACCGCTTCCTGCATCACATCGGCGGCCTGCCCGACCTGTCGGCGCTCAAGTTCACCCGCTACAACCAGTATGAATCGCTGATTCTCCCGCTGGTACGCTACCTGCAGGACAACGGAGTACAGTTTCACTACGGCGTGACCGTAACCAACGTGCTGTTCCACTTCCTTCCCGGCAAAAAGATCGCCCATCAGATTCTCATGATGCGCGATGGGCAGGAAGAGACCATCGACCTTACGGAAAACGATCTGGTGTTCGTCACCAACGGGTCCTGCACGGAGTCCTCCGCCCTGGGCGACAACGAGCACGCGCCCGTGCTGGAGGTGACATCCGGCGAAGGCGCAAGCTGGACCCTGTGGAAAAACATCGCGCTGCAGCATCCTCAGTTCGGCCGTCCCGAGAAATTCTGCTCCGACATCGAGGCCACCAAGTGGGAATCCGCCACGGTGACGCTGCTGGATGAAAAAATCGCTCCCTACGTTAGGGAAATCTGCCAGCGCGATCCCTATTCGGGCAAGGTGGTGACCGGAGGCATCGTCACGGTGCGCGACTCCGCCTGGCTGATGAGCTGGACCTTCAACCGCCAGCCGCATTTCAAGGCGCAGCCCGCAGATCAGCTGGTGGGCTGGATCTACGGCCTCTATCCCGACCGTCCGGGCGACTATGTGGGCAAGCCCATGAGCGAGTGCACCGGCGCCGAGATCTGCATGGAATGGCTCTACCACCTGGGCGTTGAGGAAGACAGGATCGAAACCCTGGCCCGTCAGAGCGCCAGCACCGTGCCCTGCATGATGCCCTATGTCACGGCCTTCTTCATGCCCCGCGCCGCCGGCGACCGTCCCGCTGTCGTCCCCGATGAGTGCGTAAACTTCGCCTTCCTGGGCCAGTTCGCCCAGACGGAACGGGACACGATTTTCACCACCGAATACTCCGTGCGCACCGCCATGGAGGCCGTCTATACCCTGTTGGACGTGGAGCGGGGCGTGCCCGAGGTGTTCAATTCCGCCTATGATGTCCGCTGCCTGCTCAATGCCACCTACTACCTGCTGGACGGCCGCAAGCTGACCGACATGAAGCTCCCCCTGCCGCTCAAGATGACGCTGCACGCCGGTCTGGACAAGCTGGATGGGACCATCCTTCTGGAATTGCTGGAGCACTACCGGCTGGTTTGATTTCTTTCCTCCACCGACCCTTTCAAAAGGAGCGTAGGTCCCATGAATAAGCATCCTGTTTTCCCCTATGATCTTCCCCCGGCTTCAGGCGCGACCGGCGGCGCCGAAACGGCTTCCCGCCCGGTCAACCGCAAAACCGGCATCGTGGCCTCCATCGTGTTGGCTGTCCTGGGCCTTCTGACCTTCTTCACCCCCATTTCGGTGGGGGTGGGGATGGCCTACCTGCTCACCGCCGGGCTGATGGTGTACGGCATTTCCCAAACCGTAGCTTTCTTCCGCGCCCCGAAGGAGGCGCGGAGCGGCTGGTCGCTGGTAAACGGCATCATGCTGCTGCTGTTCTCAGGCTTTACGCTGTGGAGCGGGCTGAGCGGCGTCTACGGCACCCTGCAGATGATTGCAAGCCTCTCCTATGTGGCTGGTTTCCTGACGATAGCCGCGGGCATTTCCCAGATTTCCACCTTCTTCGCCCTGCAAAGAGCGTCCGGCTCGGGCTGGATCATGGCAAGCGGCATCCTCAACCTGCTGCTCAGCCTGGTCATTCTGGCCAACCCGGTGGTCAGCTGGTTCACCCTGACCTCCGTCTGGGGCATCTATCTGACGGTTTCCGGCATCGCCCTGTTTGCCGAGTCCCTGTCCGGCCGCAGAGCGTGCCACTCCTGAGCAGCGGAGGCGCTTGATATGAAAAAGCTTGCTTTCCTTCTCTTTCCCCTGCTGGCCCTGACGGTCGGGAGCCTGTCGGCCTCCCTCTCTCGCGCCGGGCTGGAAGGTATGTACCCGCTGCTGATCAAATCGCCGCTCACCCCGCCGGACGCCGTCTTTCCCATCGTATGGACCGTGCTGTATGTGCTCATGGGACTGGGGCTGGCGCTGGTCGTGCGAAAGGGCGGACCGGGCACATCCCGCGCGGTGGTCGCCTGGAGCCTTCAGCTGGCGCTGAACTTCTGCTGGAGCCTTCTGTTCTTCGGCGCGGGACAATTCCTGGCCGCCCTGCTGTGCCTGGCCCTGATGTGGTTCATGATCGTGGTGATGATGCTCGCCTTTCATTCCGTCAGCCGGGCTGCCGCCTGGATGCAGATGCCCTATCTGCTCTGGGTGAGCTTCGCGGGCTATCTGAACTACATGGTATGGGTTATGAACCCCTGACCCTCGACCCATCTCCTTTTCCCCACTCCGCCCCAATAGGGCAATATCATCTAGGAGGTATTCATGATGTCTTACTTTTTCCTGACCTCGACCGCTTCCGTGTGGATCGCCATTCTCTACATGTTTCTGGGTCTTCCCCTTCTGCTCAACCCCGTTGCAAGCGGCACCTTCTTCATCTGGGCGCTAGCCGCAGGCTCCGCCGTCTACGCAGTCAGCCATCTGGTGCGCTATATCCAGGGACGCAAGGAAGGCCTGGCAAGCGGCGGCGACCTGTTCCTGACCGTCGTTCCCCTGCTTTTCACCGTGGCTTCCCTGATCTGGCCGCAAACCCTGCTGGCCTTCCTGCCGCTGGTGCTGGGCGCGCTGCTGCTGGTAGACGCTCTGGGCAAGGTTCCCCTGACCATTGGGGCCATCGAGCTGGACAGCCCGGCGATGATTCCCCTTGCCATGTCCTGCTTCTTCCCGGCCCTGCTGGGCATCCTGCTGATGGTCAACCCCTTCTCGGCCGTTCATATCGTGATCCGGCTGTTTGGAATCGTGCTGATGATCACCGGGGTGATCGAGCTGATCACCGCCGTCGTTTCCCACCGCACGGCCGAAGCCATCTCATCCGAAACCAACCATCTGTAAAGGAGACATTCCCATGATGAATTTCTATATCTGCGAACACTGCGGAAACATTGCCTACAAACTGACGGACAGCCGCGTTCCCCTGACCTGCTGCGGCTCTCCCATGACCTTGCTCGTGCCGGGCCTGAGCGACGGAGCGACGGAAAAGCACCTGCCCGCCATCTACCAGGCAGGCGATCAGGTTGAAATCGCCGTCGGCATCCAGGCCCATCCCATGACGGAGGAACACCTCATCGAGTGGGTCATTCTGGAGACCGGAAACGGCTTCCACGTCATCGACCTCGCGGCGGGCCAGGCGCCGCGTGCTTCCTTCCGGCTGGCTCCCATGGAACAGGTTGTGGCCGCCTATGCATTCTGCAATCTGCATGGCCTGTGGCTGACGGACGCCTCTTCGGGCTTCGGCCTCTGATCTTTCCCCCTTGCAGGGCCGCAGGCTTCACCGCCTGCGGCCTTTCGCGCATGCCGGGCACGGTACGCCATGCGCTTTTTACGCGCGAGCCGCCAGGCAAGTTGCCCGCGGGCAGCGCATATCCTTTCCAAAACGTTTGGAGGGGTTGAAAGGTGCATGATCGCATTCAGGAGCGGTGCATCCGCATCGGGCAGTATATCGCGGACACAGGCGCAACCGTTCGGGGAGCAGCACGTCATTTTGGGGTCAGCAAATCCTCCGTGCACAAGGACATGGACGAGCGCCTGCCCAAGATTAATCAAACGCTGTATCGTCAGGTGCGGCGTGTGTTAAGCTATAACAAGTCCGTGCGCCACCTGCGCGGAGGGGAGGCCACCCGCCGGAAATACCTTCACAGCTGATCGGGTTTTCCCCCGCAAGCAGGATTTGCCTTTTCCATGGCGAATAGGTAAAGGTCAGGGGCGTGTACGCTTTTCTTTGTTGTGCCCTTGATTGCAAATGGAAAAGGAGTTCGAGCGAATGGCAAGCATCAGCGACATCGGAATTGATCT
>CHCFC05602__coassemble_245_pt1 | contig 30373 bp, 20 predicted proteins | sample CHCFC05602__metabat2_high_PE_021 | metagenome-assembled genome bin CHCFC05602
AAATGGCGTTCGCAATTTATGCAGAATGTATTCTCTTTCCTTCTTTGTTATGATATAATCAAAGTACAGTGTTTGAACCGTACGTACAACCACACATGAAAAAAGGAGTCGTGAAAATGAAGCATCGAAGCGCAACTGTGCTGTCGCTCCTGTTGGTTCTGTGCCTGCTCATGCCGGTATGGGCCTTCGGCGAGGCGGCGGGGGATACGGTCGAGATCCTCTTCCTGGGCACCTCGGACGTTCATGGACAGCTCTATGCGACCGACTACACGGCGGACGTGACGCAATCGGGCCAGTACGGACAGGGCCTGACGCGCGTGGCCACCTATGTGAAGGAGCAGCGCGCACAGTACGAAAACGTGTTCCTGGGCGACTGCGGCGACCTGGTGCAGGGCACGCCGCTGACGTACTACTACGCCTTCTATCAGCCCGACGCGCAGGACCCGGCCATGAAGGCGCTGCGCATGATGGACTATGACCTGTTCGTGACCGGCAACCACGAATACAACTACGGCCTGGACATCCTCAACCGCCAGCTGGGCGACCTGACCGCGCCCGCCGCCGGGGGCGAGGACGAGGTGTGGGTCTCCATGGCCGATTACCTGGACGCCGCCACCAACTCCGACGAATCGAAGGACTGGGCCACCTGGAACGGCTACGACCCCTACCGCGTCTTTGACTATGACGGGGTGAAGGTGGCCGTCATGGGCATCGGCAACCCCAACATCCCCAAGTGGGACGTGCCCGCCAACTGGGAGGGCATCTACTTCGCGAACGTGATCGACACCTACCTGCACTACGAGGAGGAGATGGACGAGGCCTCCGACCTGATCGTGCTCTACAGCCACAGCGGCATCGACACGGACGCGGAGTCCGACTTCATCCGCCGGCTGGTCGAGCAGACGGACACCATCGACCTGGTGTTCGCCGGGCATGAGCACCTCAACGCCGTGACCGAGATCACCGACGCGGCGGGCGACGTGGTGCCCGTGGTCTCGCCCGATACCAAGTGCGCCATGATCGGCCAGGCGCTGGTGACCTACGACAAGGCGGACGGGGACTTCACCATCGAGGCCGAGACCGTGGACATGGAGGGCTACGCCGTGGACGAGGCGCTCGAGGCCGCCCTCAAGCCCTACGAGGAGGCCGCCTGGGACGAGTACATGCTCCAGCCCATCGGCACCGCCACGGGCGACTTCCCGGCGGCGAACCTGGGCACCGCGCCCTCGGCCTTCATGGACCTGATCAACCGCGTGCAGATCTGGGGCGCGTATGACAACACCGGCGAAAACACCCCCGACGATCCCACGGACGACACGCCGGCGCAGCTGTCCATCTCGGCCCCGCTGACCTCCGGCGACAAGGAAAACCTGATTCCTGAGGGCGAGATCGTCCTGGGCGACATGTTCGGCCTCTACCGCTACGAAAACTGGTTCTACCAGATCACCATGAGCGGCAAGGAGCTGCGCGCGTGGCTGGAGTTCGCCGCCACCAAGATCCAGGTGGACGAAAACGGCCCGTTCGTGAGCGCCGAGGACCTGACCTATTACGACGTGATCTACGGCGACGGCTTCTCCTACGTGCTGGATTACAGCGCCGCGCCCGGCAGCCGCGTGGCCTCCATGACCTACGAGGGCGCGGAGGTCGCCGATGAGGATACCTTCACCGTCGTGGTCAACAACTACCGCTACAACGGCGGCGGCAACTACATCGCCTACCTCAACGCGCACGGCTGCGCCTTCACCCCCAACGACCCCGAGCGCATCATCTACTCCACCCAGTACGACATGATGCAGGGCGAGGACATGGGCCAGGCCCGCAACCTCCTGGCCAACTACATCACCCTGGCCGGCACCATCGACCCGGAGATCTCCTCCGACTGGTCGCTTGAGGACCTGGGCACGCTTCAGCTGGCCGTGCTCTCCACCACCGACATGCACGGCCGCGCCACGCTCCAGGACGTGGCCACCCAGACCGAGGACGCCGCCTCCATGGAGCGCGTCGCCTCCGCGGTGCTGCAGGAGCGCGAGGCCTTCGGCGACAAGGTGCTGCTGGTGGACAACGGCGACACCATCCAGGGCACGCTGGTGGCGCAGTACGCCATCAACCTCAGGCCCGACGAGGAGAACCCCATGATCACGGCCCTGGACTACATCGGCTATGACGCATGGGTCATGGGCAACCATGAGTTCAACTTCACCCCCGAGCGGCGCGACGCCCAGACGCGAAAGGCCGATGAGGCCGGCATCGCGGTCATCAGCGGCAACATCGTGCTGGTGGAGGACGGCACCGACTTCCGCGGCGAGGAGAAGGCCGCGGGCGATCCGTTCTACGATCCCTACGTGATCAAGACCTACGACTTCGGCGAGGGCCGGACCGTGCGCGTGGCCGTCATCGGCCTGAGCAACGCGGCCAACCACACCTGGGACCTGGCCACCAACTACCCCAACATGCAGTTCTCAAGCCTGGACAACCCCGACGGCCTGCTGGCCTTTGAGATCAACAAGTGGGCGGCCGAGATCCGCGACAACGACCTGGCCGACATCGTGATCGTCAGCGTGCACAGCGGCAAGGGCACCGACGACGGCGTGGAAACCGACGGCTTCCTGCTCGAATCCCAGGTGGTCAGCGGCGTGCAGGGCTCCAGCGGGGTCGATCTGGTCATCTACGGCCATGACCACACCGCCAACATCGAAACCCTCACCGACGCGGACGGCAAGGCCGTGCCCATCGTCAACGGCGGCGGCACCCATGTGACCAAGAGCGTGTTTGACCTCACGTTTGACGAGGACGGGGCCTTCGAGGGCTTTACCATCCGGCAGAACGTCAACCTGGCCCTGAGCGCCGTCGCGGGCGACGAGACGCTCGCCGCGGCCCTCCAGCCCTGGTATGACGACACCTACGCCTGGGCCAGCGAGCCGCTGGGCACCTTCGACAACGGCTGGACCGACCTGACCGCCGAGGCCGAGGGCAAGACCAACGACGACATGGTCCTCAGCCAGACGCATCTGCTTGACTTCGTGCACAAGGGCCAGATCTGGTGCTCGTGGCAGTCCTTTGAGAGCGAGGGCATCGAGGGCGCGACGGTGTCCATCGCCTCGCCGGTGTTCGGCAAGGGCGCGGACAACACCCTCTCCTTCGTGCCCAAGGACGGCGACACCATTTCCACCCTGGAGCTGAGCAAGCTCTACCGCTATTCCAACAACCTCCTGTGCGCCATCGACATGACCCCGCAGCAGCTCTACAACTGGATGAGCGCCGTGGCCGACATGCTGGTGATTGGCGAGGACGGCCAGCCTGCGCTGGGGCCGGACGTGTCCATCTACGGCGTGGACAGCTTCTATGGCATCGACTACACCTTCGACCTGACCAGGCCCCTGGGCGAGCGCGTGACCGCCGCCTCCATCGACGGCACGGACCTGCTGGAGATGGACGGCGTCATCCGCGTGACGCTCAACAGCTACCGCCTCTCCGGCGGCTACGGCTTCCTGGAGGCCACGGGCCTGACCGAGGCCGACTGCTGCTGGACCGCCAGCCAGTACCTGGGCGCGGACCGCGCGCCGGTGCCCACGCAGCTGGGCGAGTACGTGGCCCACATGGGCACCGTGACCCCGGACGACCCCGTATCCCACGGGTTTGACACCACCTGGCAGATCGTGACCGAGTGACGCCGGCGGACACGGCGCGGGCCGCCGGATGCGGCGGCTCGCGCAGGCAACCGGCAAAACGAACCGGCCCCCGAAAGAAGCGGTCTGGCTTCCTTCGGGGGCCGATTTCCTGTGCGGGTGGACTTTCGGGGCCACCCCTTCGCTTTTTCGGCATCCGGCTCACGCCCATCCCATCGCGCTCGCCCAGGCCAGCAGCGCGCACTGCGCCGCCAGCAGGGCGGGCACGCCCCACGCGAAGCGAGGGGTGCGGATCTTGTGGCGGCACAGGTCCATGGCCGCCAGGGCGCCCGCCGCGCCGCCCGCCAGCGCCAGCGCCAGAAGCGCCGCCTCGCGCACGCGCCAGCGGCCCAGCGCCGCCCTGGCCTTGTCGGCGGCAAAGGCGAAAAACGCGGCGGCGTTGATGCAGGCCAGGTACAGGCCAAGGCCCGGCACGCGGCCCAGCGCGGCCAGCCAGCCGCCCGCGCCGCCGCCCGCGCGGTCGATGAGGGCCGCGAGCACGGCCAGGTGCAGCGCCAGCCAGATCAGCGGATAGGCCAGGGCCAGCGGGCCGGTTTCGCGGGGGCCGCGCCTGAAAAGCGCGCGGGAGAGCAGCATGCCGGGCGCGCCCCCGATAACGACCATGAGCCGCAGAAGCGCCCCGGGTGCCCCGGCGGGCTTGCGCAGCGCGCACAGGGCAAAGGCGGCGGCATTGACCGCCAGATACCACACAGCGATGAGGGCCATCCTTCGACCTCCTTTTGTGCCGCGGGGGCCGCGCACCTTGGAGCGGGCGGGCGGCGTGTGCCGCGGGGGCCGCGCGCCTTGGGAAGCGGGCGGGCGGCGTGTGCCGCGGGGGCCGCGCGCCTTGGGGAGCGGGCGGGCGGCGTGTGCCGCGCGTCAGGCGGGGGCCACCCACGCTCCCTGCCTCCCGTCAGTCGGCGGGCTGCGCCGCCTCGATGGGCACGATCATGCGGGCGTAGTGAATGGCGTTGCCGCCGTCGTCCACATAGCTCACCAGCTGCTGCGTGAACAGGTCGTCCGAGGCGGTCAGGCGGCGCGCGCTCATGTAGGCGGAGAGCCGCTCCAGCATCTCCGCGGCGTCAAAGCCGCCGTTCTCCAGCCGGAACAGGCACCCCACCGCGCTGGTCGCGTCGATTAAGCGGAATCCCTCCGGCGTCAGGTCCAGCACCTCCGCGTCGTTTTCATAAAACAGCACGCCCTTGGTCATCCGGCTACGCGCGCCCGTCATCGCCTCCCGGCCGATGAGCGTCGTGTACGCCGTCAGCGGCAGCGCCCCGAAAAGCCGCTTGAGCAGCGGTTCCTTCTCCACCCGCGCCCACATGTCCGGCACGGACGGGTACTCCAGCAGGTACACCCGCCCCAGCGACACGCGCTGCGGCTGCATCAGCTGCTTCTGCGCCGTCTTGAGCGTGCGGGCGGTCGTGCGCATGCGGGCCAGCACGTGCCGGTCGTAGGCGATCTTGCGCTCCATCTCCCCGATCTTGCGCCCGTACAGCCCCGCAAGCTCCCGCTCCCCGCCCGCCGAATAGACGCGCTGGATCTCCTCCAGGGTGAAGCCCTGGCTCTTGAGCCGCTGAATGTTGGAGATGCGCTGGATGTCCGCCAGCTCAAAGACACGGTACCCGTTGCCGTTTTCGCGCCGCGGATGCAAAAGCCCCTTCTTTTCGTAGAAGCGCAGCGCCTCGTCGCTCAGGCCAAACGCCCTGGACAGCGTTCCTATGGAAATCTTCATCCTTTTCCCCCTGAAAAAATCGTGGCGGCTTGCAGGAAGAACCCCCTTGACAGTCAAGCCGCTTGAGCCTTTATACTGTAAGTGTACACGATGCAGGGGAAAAAGACAAGCCCGCCGGAGGGCGGATGGCGCTTTTTTTGGCCCACGGTTGTGAAATTTGTATCAATTCGCTGCGGGGAAGTACGGAGGGATGACATCGCGCAAAGTTGCGCGCGCGTCATAAATACATCCATCTGGGGGGTAATTCATCATGAGGAAACTGTTGGCACTGCTTATGACGGTAGCGCTGCTGATGAGCGTGGCCGTCACTGCGTCGGCTGAGTGGGTGCGTCCCGTTCAGACCGTGGAAACCTGGGATGAGGAAGCTGATTTCGTAATCGTCGGCTTCGGCCTGGCGGGCGCCGCCGCGGCCGTGGAAGCCCACGACATCGACCCCGAAGCCAAGGTGGTCGTGCTGGAGAAGATGCCCGAAACCCTGGCGGGCGGCAACTCCATCGCCTCCGGCCAGACCTTCATCGTGCCTTCCGAAAACGGCGTGCCCGAGTTCCGCAAGTACCTGGAGGCCTGCAACGAGCCCAACCCCATTCCCGACGAGTACCTGGACTGGCTGGTCAACGGCTTTGCCGAGCAGCTGCCCTGGATCGAGAGCGTTGCCGAGAGCGCCGGCTATGAGGCCGGTTACGTGGGCGGCGGCGACCTGCAGTGGGGCAGCCTGGTGGTCGAGTTCGACACCTTCCCCGGCAGCGTGTTTGAGGGCACCAGCGCTCACCTGCGCAAGAAGAACTCCGGCGCGTTTGAAAACGGCGGCGTGTGGCGCTGCTTCGCCGAGGCCGCCAAGGTCCGCGGCATCGAAGTGCGCTATGAGAACCCCGCCATCGCCCTGGTGCAGGACCCCGTGACCCGTGAGGTCAGCGGCGTGGTCGCCACCGACGCCGAGGGCAACGAATACACCATCAAGAGCGCCAAGGGCGTGCTCCTGGCCTGCGGCGGCTACGAGAACAACCTCGAAATGCAGCGTGACTTCCACGGCATGGACGAGGTCTACACCGCCGGCACCCCCGGCAACACCGGCGACGGCATCAAGATGCTCATGGAAGCCGGCGCCAAGATCTGGCACATGAAGAACCAGACCCAGTCCGGCGGCTTCTGGCTGGGCATCAAGGTTCCCGAGTACGAATCCACCTTCATGCGCAACTTCGACATGCCCGGCAACTCCTGGATCGAGATTGCCTCCGACAACACCCGCTTCTACAACGAGTCCTACGGCTATCACCGCCAGCACATGAAGTACATGGAGTACGGCCGCTATGTTGACCTGCCTCACGAGCGCGCCCTGCCCGTGCACCTGATCTTCGACGAGTCCACCCGCGAGGCCGGCTCCATCGCCAGCCAGTGGCTCAGCTGGCCCACCACCACCGAGGGCTACACCTGGTCCAACGACAACCTGGCCGAAATCGAAAAGGGCTGGATCATCAAGGCCGACACCATCGAGGAGCTGGCTGAGAAGATCGGCCGCGACCCCGTCGAGCTGCAGGCCACCATCGACCGCTACAACGAGATGTGCGAAAAGGGCGTGGACGAGGACTTCGGCCGCGATCCCGCCACCATGGCTCCCATCGAGAAGGCGCCCTTCTACGCCGTGTCTCTGACCCCCACCCTCGTGGCCACCACCGGCGGCGCCAAGCGCGATACCGACGGCCGCGTGCTGGACTGGAACGAGAACCCCATCCCCGGCCTGTATGAGGCGGGCGAGCTGGGCAGCTACGTGTCCAACCTGTACCAGAACGGCGTGTTCCTCTCCGAGGCCATGCTCTCCGGCCGCACCGCGGCCCAGACCGCTTTCGGCGGCGAGAGCCAGTTCGAGGAAGTCGTGAAGGAAGAAAAGACCGGTCCCGCGTGGGCTGACGCCGCTGACGGCGAGTACACCGCGGTTGTGGACGGCCTCCACGACAAGATCGAGGTCAAGATGACCGTTGAGGGCGGCAAGCTGACCGCCATCACCATCGGCGAGGGCCGCTCCGAGATGATCATCACCGACGAGCAGCTGGCCGAGTATGTGAACTCCGTGATCGACAGCCAGAGCACCGAAGTGGACGTCATCGCCGGCGCCACCGTCGACTGCCAGGCCATCGCCACCGCGCTGATCCAGGCTTTCGCTGAATAAGTCCCCCCCCCGGGCCGCAAGGCCCTGCCCCGCACGGCTTGCCGCGCGGGGCTTTTTGTATGGCAAAAGCCCGGCGGACGCCGGGCTTTTCCGCCGCCCGCCTTGATGCGTCCCGCCCGGCGTGGTATACTGGGCCTGATCCCGCTTGGAAAGGAGGGCGGCCCATGGCCACCATCAAGGAGATCGCGCAAATCTGCGGCGTCAGCCGCGGCACGGTGGACCGCGTCATCAACCGCCGGGGCAAGGTGCGCCCCGAAACCGAGCGCATGGTGCTGCAGGCGGTGGAGCGCATGGGCTACACCAAGAGCATGCTGGGCCGCGCCCTGAGCGTCAAGCGCAGCCGGCCCGTGATCGGGGTGGTGCTGTGCAGCGAGGGCAACCCCTTTTTTGACGACGTGTATGCGGGGCTGGCCCGCGCGGAGCAGGAGCTGCTGCCCTACGGCGTTACGGTGGAGCGGCGCGCCATGCGCGGCTACGACGTGGACCGCCAGCTGGCCCTGATCGACGAGCTGGCCCCCTCCCTCAGCGCCCTGGTGCTCCAGCCCGTCAACGACCCCCGCGTGGAGGCGCGCGTTCAGCAGCTCAGGGCCCGCGGCGTGCCCACCGTCACCGTCAATACCGACCTGCCCGCCAGCAGCCGCTGCTGCTATGTGGGCAGCGATTATGAGAGCGGGGGCGCCACCGCCGCCGCCCTGATGGAGCTGATCACCCAGGCGCGCGGCCGCGTGGGCGTGGTGGCGGGCGTGCCCACGCTGCTGGGCCATGTGGCGCGGCTGCGCGGCTTTCGCAAGCGGCTGGCGCGCTGCCCGGACCTGCCCGTGGTGGCCGTGGAAAACAGCCTGGACGAGCCCGAACGCGCCTATGCCGTCACGCACGACATGCTGCGTACCCATCCCGAAATCGACGCCGTCTTTGTGGTCACGGCGGGGTGCGAGGGGGTGTGCCGCGCCATCATCGACGCGGGCCGCGCCCGGGACATCCGCGTAGTGGGCTACGACGACGTGCCCGCCACCCGCGAGATGATGCGGCTGGGCATCGTGCGGGCGGTGGTGTGCCAGCAGCCCTTCGAGCAGGGCTACCGCTCGCTGCGCGCCGCCTTTGACATGGTGCTGTCGGGCGAGATGACCGACGACCGCCGCATCATCATGGAAAACCAGATCAAGCTCCTGGAAAACCTCTCCCCCTCCCTCCGGGACGCCCCATTTCAGGATTGACAAGCGCCAGAAATTGGGGTATGCTTTGTGCAGATGAAAATGTGCTCGTGCACACACGGCAAAGAAGCGTCCCTTTGCGGGCGTCCCGAAAGGAATGAGGGAAGTTGACCTATCTGCTTGGCGTGGATTTGGGAACCTCAGGCACCAAGACGGTGCTCTTTGACGCGGAGGGCCGCGAAGTGGCCAGCCGGAGCGTGGAGTATCCGCTCTACCAGCCGCAAAACGGCTGGGCCGAGCAGGACCCGCTGGACTGGTGGAACGCCGCGGTCGGCACCATCCGGGGCGTGCTGGAAGCAAGCGGCGTCGCCCCCGGCGAGGTCAGGGGCCTGGGCATCAGCGGGCAGATGCACGGGCTGGTGCTGCTGGACGAAAGGGGCGAGCCTTTGGGCCGGTCCCTCCTGTGGTGCGACGGCCGCACCCAGCGGGAATGCGACGAAATCACGCAGGCCGTGGGGGCGAAGCGCCTCATCGAGATCGCGGCCAACCCGGCGCTGACGGGCTTTACCGCGGGCAAGATCCTCTGGGTGCGCCGGCATCAGCCGGAGCTGTTCGCACGCGCGCGGCACGCGCTGTTGCCCAAGGACTACGTGCGCTACCGCCTCACCGGCGTCATCGCCCAGGAGATCAGCGACGCCAGCGGCACCAACCTGCTGGACGTGCCGGCGCGGCGCTGGTCGGCTGAAATCATGGACAAATTGGGGCTTGACATGGACCTTTTGCCCCCGCTGGTGGAAAGCTGCGAGGCGGCGGGCACGATCACACCGGAAGCGGCGGCGCTGACGGGGCTTCGCGCGGGCACGGTCGTGGCCGGCGGCGCGGGCGACAACATGGCCGCCGCCATCGGAACGGGCGTCGCGGAGAGCGGCAAGGCGTTCACCACCATCGGCACCAGCGGCGTGGTGTTCGCCCACTCCGACGCCGTGAGCATCGACCCCGAGGGCCGGGTGCACACCTTCTGCGCCGCGGTGCCCGGCGCGTACACGAACATGAGCTGCACGCTGGCGGCGGGCCTGTCGCTGAAATGGTACCGCGACCAGTTCTGCCAGGCCGAGCGCGAGGCCGCGGCCCAGATGGGCGTCGATCCCTACGAGCTGATGAACCGCGAGGCCGCGCAAAGCCCCATCGGTGCGAACCGGCTGCTGTTTCTGCCCTACCTGATGGGCGAGCGCAGCCCGCTTTTGGACGCAAACGCGCGCGGCGCGTTCATCGGGCTGAGCGCCATCCACACCCGGCGCGACCTGCTGCGCGCGGTGATGGAGGGCGTGATCTACTCCCAGCGGCAGAACCTCGACATCCTGCGCGGCATGGGCGTCAGGCCCTCCAGCATGCTGGCCTGCGGCGGCGGCGCGCGCAGCCCCTTCTGGCGGCAGATGATGGCCGACGTGTTCGGCCTGCCGGTTCAGACCGTGCAGGTGCCCGAAAGCCCGGCGCTGGGCGCGGCGATTCTGGCGGGCGTGGCCGCGGGCGTGTACTCGGACGTGCCCTCGGCATGCGCCGCGCTGGTCAGGCCCGGCGAGCCGCTGCTGCCCGACGCGGAGCGCTCCGCCGCCTACGAGCCCTTCTACCGGCTCTACGAAAGCCTCTACCCCGCATTGAAACCCGCCTGCGGGCGGCTGGCCGCCCTGTGAGCGGACGAAAGGAGAGCGATACCCCATGGAGATTCTTTCCGTGTTTGACCCCGCCTTTAGGCCCTACGGCCGCGTGGTGGAGGGCTATCCCGTGGGCGGGCTGATGGAGGCCCTGAAAACCACGCCCCTGCCTGACGCCGTGGTCTACACCCCCCGCGAGGACAAGCTGCACGCCGCCGAGGGCGCGGAGGCCATCGGCGAGGCGCTCTTTGGCGGCATGCCGTTCCAGCTGGGCTGGTGCAACGGCCACAACACGCGCCTCAACTGCCTGGAATACCACCGCGACAGCGAGTTCAACCTGGGCGTCGGGGACTTCATTTTGCTCCTGGCCAAACAGGACGAGATGGAGGGCGGCGTGCTGGACACCGCGAAGGTGCGCGCCTTCCGCGTGCCGGCGGGCGTGCTGATCGAGGTCTACGCCACCACGCTGCACTACGCCCCCTGCCACGCTGACCCCGAAAAGGGCTTCCGCGTGATGGTGGCGCTGCCCGCGGGCACCAACACCGATTTCCGCCTCGCCGGCCTGCCGGACCCCCTGGACCGCCAGCTCTGGGCGCGCAACAAGTGGCTTCTCGCCCATCCGGACAGCGACGAGGCCGCGCAGGGCGCGGCGATCGGCCTTTCGGGCGAAAACACCGACATCTCGGGCGACCTCTGATCGCCCTTCAAAACTGCAAAGGAGAGTGGACACCATGCTTCAAAACATCCCTGTGGTCAAGCCCGGCATCATCGCCGTCAGCCGGGACTGCTTCCCCATCGCGCTGAGCCAGGCGCGCCGCGCCGCCATCGTCAAGGCCTATGGCGAGGGCCTCTACGAGTGCCCCGTCACCGTGGAAAACGAAAAGGACGCCCTCAAGGCCGTCGAGGACGTGCGCGCCGCCGGCTGCAACGCCCTGGTGGTGTTTTTGGGCAACTTCGGCCCCGAAACCCCCGAAACCCTGATCGCCCAGCGCTTTGAAGGCCCGTGCATGTACGTGGCCGCCGCCGAGGGCGACGGCGACATGATCAACGGCCGCGGCGACGCCTACTGCGGCCTGCTCAACTGCTCCTACAACCTGGGCATGCGCCACCTCAGCGCCTACATTCCCGAAGCCCCCGTGGGCACGGCCGACGAGATCGCCCAGCGCATCCGTGGCTTTTTGCCCGTCGCCCGCGCCATCATCGGCGTGAAGAACCTCAAGATCATCACCTTCGGCCCCCGGCCGCAGGACTTCTTCGCCTGCAACGCCCCCATCAGGGGCCTCTACGAGCTGGGCGTGGAAATCGAGGAGAACAGCGAGCTGGACCTGCTGGTCAGCTTCAAGGAGCATGAGAACGACCCCCGCATCGACGAGGTGTGCCGCGACATGGCCGCGCAGATGGGCGAGGGCGCCTACTACGAGGACCTCAACCGCCGCATGGCGCAGTTCGAGCTGACGCTGCTGGACTGGGCCGAAAACCACAGGGGCGCCCGCCAGTACGTGGCCTTCGCCAACAAGTGCTGGCCCGCCTTCCCCAGCCAGTTCGGCTTTGAGCCCTGCTACGTCAACTCCCGCCTGGCCGGGCGCGGCATCCCCGTGGCCTGCGAGGTGGACATCTACGGCGCGCTGAGCGAGTACATCGGCCTGTGCGTGACGGGCGACGCCGTGACCTTGCTCGACATCAACAACACCGTGCCCGCCTACATCTACGACGAGGACATCAAGGGCAAGTACGACTACAAGCTCAGCGACACCTTCATGGGCTTCCACTGCGGCAACACCCCCGAATGCAAGCTCTGCCAGAGCCGCGCCGTCAAGTACCAGCTCATCCAGCACCGCCTGCTGGAGCCGGAGGGCAGCGAGCCGGACTTCACCCGCGGCACCCTGGAGGGCGACATCGCCGCCAGCGACATCACCTTCTACCGCCTCCAGTGCGACAGCGAGGGCGTGCTGCGCGCCTACGTGGCTCAGGGCGAGGTGCTCGACGTGGCCACCCGCAGCTTCGGCGGCATCGGCGTGTTCGCCATCCCCGAAATGGGCCGCTTCTACCGCCACGTGCTGGTGGGCAAGCGCTACCCGCACCACGGCGCGGTCGCCTTCCATCATGTGGGCGCGGCGCTGTTTGAGGTGTTCAAGTTCCTGGGCGTACAGGATATCGCCTACAACCGCCCCGCGTCGCTGCCCTATCCCACGGAGAATCCGTTCGCGTAATCGGATATCGCGTGCCCTGCCGCCTGCCCCCTCCGGGGCGGGCGGTTTTTTTTCATGCCCGCCCATCCATCCGCATATCCTTCCCCAAACCGTGTTTTGGAAAGGGGGCGGCGGCGTGCTGGAGAAGCTCAAACGCGCGGACATTCCGCAGGAGCTGGTGCTGGGCTGGCCGCGCTCGGTGCTGCTGGGCGACGAAAAGCTCATCGTCGAGCAGCATCAGGGCATCTTCGCCTGCACCGAAACCGAGGTCGCGCTCAGGACCCTGTGCGGCCTCTTGGTCATCAGCGGCGAAAGGCTGTCCCTCGCGCGCTACGACCGCGACGGGGTGATCGTGTTCGGCAAGATCGAAAAGCTCTGCTACCGCCCGAAAGGATGACCGCGCCGTGAACATGCCCCGATTGCCCTTTGTCACCTGCCGCTTCACGCTGACGGGGCTGAACCTGGAACGCTTCCTGAACACGCTGAAAAAGGAGGGCGTGCCGCTGCTTGGCGCCCGGCGCGCGGACAGGCGCACGCTGGAATGCGCCTGCTACCTGCGCGACCTGCCGCGCGTCAGGCGGCTGGCCGCGGAAAAGGGCTGGCGCGTCACGCGCGAGCGCCCCGCGCAGCTGGCGGCGTTTTTTCTGGCGCTGCGGCGGCGGCCCGGCGCGCTGGTCGGGGCCGCGCTGGCGCTGGCGGCGGCGCTGTGGCTGTCGCAGCTGGTGTGGCGGGTGGAGATCAACGGCGCGGGGCCGTACCGCGCGGACATCGCCGCCTACCTCACGGAGGCGGGCTATGTACCCGGCGCGCGGCGCGACGCGCTGGACGCCACGGCGCTGGAGCGCAGCCTCACGCTGCGCTACCCGGAGGTGGCGTGGTTCCACGTCTACGTGAGCAACGTGACGCTCGTGGTGGACGTGACGCTCGGCGTGCCCATGCCTGATTTGCCCTCCGCCCGGCCCGGCGACGTGGTCGCCCTGCGGGATGGCATCGTCGATTCCGTGCGGGTGTACGCGGGCACGGCGGCGGTGGAGGCGGGCGACGCGGTGCGCGCGGGGCAGGTGCTCATCCGCGGGGAGGAGCGCGGCGCGGACGGGGCCGTGGTGCCCGTGGCCGCGCGGGGCGCGGTGATCGCCCGCTGCTGGCTTGAGCACACGGTCGAGATGTCCATGCTGGAGATCCACAGCGAGGAAACCGGCCGCGAGGCGGCGGTGCAGCAGATCGAAACGCCGTGGTTTTCGCTGCCTGCCGCGCCCGAAACGCCCGATTTTCTCGCCAGCAACGCCTACATCACGCAGACGCCGGTGGTGGGCTGCTTCTTCCCCGTGTGGCGCAAAACCACGGTGCTGCGCGAGGTGAGCCTCGAATACGCCCGCCGCCCGGAGGCCGAGGTGCGCGCCGAGGCGGGCGACGCCGCGCTGGGGCGCCTCAAAACCCTGCTCTATGGCTATGAGATCATTGACAAATGGGTAGATTATTGTATGATAGAAGATGATACATTGGCCGCAACCGCCACCGCGGAATGGCTGATGGACATTGCCGGCCCCGCGCCGGCATGAACGCCTGTCGAAAAAGCTCGCCTTTGGCGATCTTTTCCGACAGAACACGTTTCCCCTGCGCCTGCGGCGCGGCCGGGGAAACGCGCAGGGAAACCTTGCTACGCAAGGCTTCCGAATCCACCGCACATGTCGCTGGATTCGGAATACAGCTCGGAGGACTTCGCCCTCCGAACCTCCCAAACGGGTTCTTTGACAGTCAGTTGCCGGCCCCGCGCCGGCATGAACGGAGGCATTCGCTTTTGACAACCACCCCTACCATCCGCGTGCCGCTTGCGGGCATGGACGCCTATCTTTCCATCTTCGGGGCCAATGGCCGCAACCTTTCGCTCCTGGAGGGCGAGCTGGGCGTGACGCTCGCCGTGCGGGGGTCCGACCTGGAAATCGGCGGCGGCGAGGAGGACGCGGCGCTGGCCGCGCGGGTGGTGGACAAGCTGACGGACCTGAGCGCCCGCGGCGCGCAGATCGACCGCACCACGCTGCGCTACGCCGCCAAGCTGGCGCGCCAGGACCAGCTGGACCGGCTGGACGACATCGCCTTTGAGGTGGTGGCCATCACCCACCGCGGCCGCCCCGTGCGCTGCAAGACCCTGGGCCAGTACGAATACGTGCGCGCCATCCGCGGGCACGAGCTGACCTTCGCGGTCGGCCCGGCGGGCACGGGCAAGACGTACCTGGCCATGGCGCTGGCGGTGGTGGCGCTGCGCAACAAGGAGATCGAGCGCATCGTCCTCACCCGCCCCGCGGTGGAGGCGGGCGAGAAGCTGGGCTTTCTGCCCGGCGATTTGAGCCAGAAGGTGGACCCCTATCTGCGGCCCCTCTACGACGCGCTGTATGACATGATGGGCGCGGAGAGCTACCAGCGCCTCCAGGAGCGCGGCGTGCTGGAGGTGGCCCCGCTGGCCTACATGCGCGGCCGCACGCTGTCGGACAGCTTCATCATCCTGGACGAGGCGCAGAACACCACGCCTGAGCAGATGAAGATGTTTTTGACCCGCTTCGGCGCGGGCAGCCGCGTGGTGGTCACCGGCGACATCACCCAGACCGACCTGCCCGCGGGCAAGCAGAGCGGCCTGAAGCAAGCGCTGGAGGTTTTGCGCGGCATACCCGAAATCGCCATTGTGACGCTGGACCGCTCCGACGTGGTGCGCCACGACCTGGTGCAGACCGTGGTGCGGGCCTATGAAACCTACGAAAGCACGCGAAAGGGTGGAGGCAATGACGCCGAATAAGCATACCATTCGCAAGAAAAAGCCCTTCAGCTGGGAGGCTGTGGGCCATTCGCTGCGCTCGCGCACGGCCCAGTGCGCCTATGTGATTCTGGCCGGGGCGGTGGTCCTGTGCATCCTGTTCATGGCCGCCATCACGCCCCAGCGGTATGATCTGAAGGTGGGCGATATCTCCCACACCACCATCACCGCCAGCAAGGACGTGGTGGACGAGATCAGCACCGCCCGCCAGCGCGAAACGGCCGCCAATCAGGTCGAGCCCAGCTACATCTTCAAGGAGGATGTGGCCGGGCAGGTGATGCAGGACCTGGCCACCGTGCTCGCGCAGGTCAACGCCGTGCAGCAGTACGGCCGCCGCGTGCTGGAGCAGTACGCGCCGGATGATCCGGAGAAGCAGGCCGAATATGTCTTTGCCGAGGCCGAGCTGAACTACGCCCGCTCGCTGCTGACGCTGCTCACCCTGGCGGATTATCAGCTCAACACCCTGCTGCGCGCCACCGACCAGCAGATGTCCGACCTGAACGAAAACATCACCTCCGCCGTTGAAAACACCCTCAACACCACCATCCGCGAGGGGTATGTGAACGAGTCCATCCAGTATTTGCAGCAGATCATCGGCTACAAGACCGACATCGACCTGCTCCAGAACGTCGTCACCCCCATTTTGCGCAAGGTGATCCGCCCCAACATGGTCATCGACCAGGAGGCCACCGAAAAGCTGCGCGACGAGGCCCGCGCCGCCGTGGAGCCGGTCATCTACAAGCAGGGGCAGAACATCGTCCTCGCCCGCGAGCGCGTGACCGCCAACCAGCTGGAAATGCTGCGCAGCCTGGGCATGCTGGACGACGACAACGTCGATATCATGATGTACGTGGGCGCCGCCCTGCTGGTGGCGCTGAGCACCGCCGTGCTGCTTTTGGCGCTCTACCTCTTTGACCGGGAGACGCTGCAAAGCCCGCGCCGGCTCATCATCCTGATGCTCATCCAGTGCGTGACGCTGGGGCTGTGCATCCTCGGCCAGCTGATCCACACCTACCTCTCCCCCGCGCTGCTCAGCGCCATGATGCTCACGGGCCTGCTCTCCGCCAGGGCGGGCGTCGCGGGCGCGCTGAGCGTGAGCGTCCTCGTCAGCGCCCTCATCGCCGGAGGCGATACCACCTTCGGCGCCGCCATGGTCAACCTCCTGCTCACCGCCTTCATCAGCGGGCTGCTCGCCGTGGGCATCATCCGCCGCAGGCCCTACCGCCAGCAGGTGCTTCTGTGCGGCATCCTGACGGCCATCGCCAACATCGTCATCATCCTCACCATCGGCTTCATGACCAATACCTCCATCGCCGACGTGTTCACCAACGCCCTGTGGAGCGCCGGAAGCGCGCTGCTGGCCTCGGTGCTGTGCATCGCGCTGGACCCGCTGGTGGAGACCTTCTTCCACCTGGCCACCCCCGCAAAGCTGCTGGAGCTGAGCAACCCCAACCATCCCCTGCTGCGCCGCCTGCTGATTGAGGCGTCGGGCACGTACCACCACAGCATCATCGTGGCCAACCTGGCCGAGGCCGCCGCCGAGGCCGTGGGCGGCAATCCCCTGCTGGCCCGCGCGGGCGCGTATTTCCACGACATCGGCAAGCTCAAGCGGCCCCTGTATTTCAAGGAAAACCAGATCGGCGACAACCCCCACGAGCACACCAACCCCTACGTGAGCGCCGCCATCGTCACCGCGCACACCCGCGACGGCCTCATCATGGCCCAGCAGTACCGCCTGCCCCAGGAGATTCAGGATATCATCGTGGAGCACCACGGCGACACGCCGGTCATGTTCTTCTATCACAAGGCGCTGCAGGAGGCCGACGGTCAGGCCGTCGACATCGCGGACTTCCGCTACGACGGCCGCCGGCCCCAGAGCAAGGAAAGCGCCATCATCATGCTGGCCGACACCGTGGAGGCCGCCGTGCGCAGCATGCCCGACCCCACCCCCCAGAAGATCCGCGAGTTCATCTCCAAGCTCGTGCGCGGCAAGCTCGACGACGGCCAGCTGGACAACGCGCCCCTGACCCTGCGCGACATCACGCGCATCTGCGACGCCTTTGCCACGGTGCTCAACGGCGTGTTCCACGAGCGCATCGAGTATCCGGCCATCAGCCCGGCGGCGGCGGCGCACGTGGCCGCCCAGGCCCGGCTGACCGAGGCCGTCGAAAGCCCCGTGGAGGAGCGCGAGCTGCGCCGCATCCGGCCGGAGGACGGCGAAGCGCAGGGCGCGACGGAGAGCGGCGCGGATGACGCGGCGAGCGAGGCCGCGGGCAATAGCGCGGCGGATGGCGCGGCGAGCGAGGCCACGGGCGATAGCGCGGCGGAGTCCCCCGCATCCGCCGGGGAGGTCTCCCCCGCATCCGACAAGTCCGGGGAGGAGACGGAAAAATGAAGATTGAATGGGAGCAGCGCGTGCGCGTGAGCGAGAGCGCGCCGCTTTCGCTGGTGGCGGCGTGCTGCCAGGCCGCGGAGGGCGTGGCGCTGCCGCTGGCGGCGCACGTGGTGGTGACGGACGACGCGGCGATCCGCGCGCTGAACGCGCGCACGCGCGGCGTGGACCGCGCCACGGACGTGCTCAGCTTTCCCACGGTGAACTACCCGGCGGGCAAAACCGCGCGCGGCTGTGAAAAGCGCCTGCGGGCCGAGTACGACCCGGACCTTGGGGCGTGCATGCTCGGCGACATCGTGATTTCCTATCCGCGGGCGGTGGAGCAGGCCGCGGAGTACGGCCACAGCGTGCGCCGCGAGCTGTGCTATCTGCTGGCCCACGGGCTGTTCCACCTGATGGGCTACGACCATATGGAAACCGAAGAGCAAAAGGAGATGCGCGCCATGGAAGAAAAGGCTCTTGGCATGGCAGGAATCGCGCGCGGAGAGGGCCCGGCGGCCGTGACGGACGCGGAGCTGCTGGCCCTGGCCCGCCTGGCCATGGAAAACAGCTACTGCCCCTACAGCCACTACGCCGTGGGCGCGGCGCTGCTGAGCGCCGACGGCCGGGTGTTTCAGGGCTGCAACATCGAAAACGCCAGCTTCGGGCTGACCAACTGCGCCGAGCGCACCGCGCTGTTCAAGGCCGTGAGCGAGGGCGCGCGGGACTTCACCGCCATCGCCATCGCGTCAAACGGCTCCGCGCCCTACCCCTGCGGCGCGTGCCGCCAGGCGCTCAACGAGTTTGCGCCGGGCCTGCGCGTGCTGGTCACCTGGGGCGAGGGCGAGGTGGACGAAACCACGCTGCCGCAGCTGCTACCGCACGGCTTCGGGCCGAAGGACCTGCCGGACTGATACGGGCGCTATGCCGCGCCCCCACGGCTTCGGTCCCGGGGACCGGCTGATACGGAGCGGAGCCGCGGGAGAGACGAAGCGGGCATGGCGCCCGCCCCGCCGCGCGGCCCGCCGCTGATACGGAGGAGGATTCATGCCAGCCTTTCATTCGGGATTTGTGGCCATCGTGGGCCGGCCCAACGTGGGCAAAAGCACGCTGATGAACGCCATGATTGGCGAGAAGATCGCCATTGTCTCCAGCCGCCCCCAGACCACGCGCAACCGCATCATGGGCGTATGCACGGACGAGCACAGCCAGATTGTGTTTCTGGACACGCCGGGCCTGCACACCCCGCACAGCCGTCTGGGCGAGTACATGGTCAAGGCCGCGCACGACGCGCTCAGCGGCATCGACGCGCTGCTGGTGATGGTGGACGCGACCGCCGTGGGCAGGCAGGACCGCGCCATCGCGGAGGAGATGAGCGGCCAGAAGGTGAAAAAGGCGCTGGTGCTCAACAAGATCGACCTCATGCCCCGCGAAAGCCTGCTCGCGCTGATGGAGAGCTTCTCCGGCGCGGGGTATGACGACATCGTGCCGGTGAGCGCGCGCACGGGGGACGGGCTTGCGCAGCTTCGGGCGCTGCTGGTGAGCTATCTGCCCGAAGGCCCGCAGTACTTCCCGCCCGACGCGGTGACCGATCAGCCCGAACGGCTGATCTGCGCCGAATTGATCCGCGAAAAGGCGCTGCTGCACCTGCGCGACGAGGTGCCCCACGGCATCGGCGTTGAGATGCTGGCCATGAAGCGCCACGGCGACCTGATGGAGATTCACGCCACGATCTACTGCGAGCGCGCGGCGCACAAGGGCATCATCATCGGCAAACAGGGCGCGATGCTGCGGCGCATCGGGCAGGAGGCGCGGCAGGACATCGAGGGCCTGTTGGGCATGCGGGTGAATTTGCAGCTGTGGGTGAAGGTGCGTCAGGACTGGCGCAACCGGCCGGAGGATTTGCGGACCTTGGGCTACGAGGACAGGGAATAAAAAGGGAGCAAGTCGCCCCCGCCCGAAAAACGGGCGGGGGCGTGTTCGTTGGGTGAATTCGGCTCGGCGGGTCGCGCGGCGGCGGGCTGCGAAGCCCGCGGCGCACAGGCCGCCGAGCAGCAGGCCCCAGGCCGGTACGGCGTCCGTCGCCGGTGCGGGCGGCGCTCGCGCGCCGGCCGGCAACGGTGTACCGTCACGTCAGCGCCGCGCCCGTGCCGGCGGGAGAGGCGGTCACGTCCTGGCCGCGGCAATCGTGCCGACGCTTCGGCGCAGGGGCGCGGGGCAGCCCGTCTGCCGGCGGACGAAGGACGGGGCTATTTCAGCTCCACCACCAGATGCTCGATGGCGGTATGGCGGTGCATGTAGATGACGTTGAGCCGGCCGTCGGGGCCTTTGCACATGGCGGGCTGGCACTTGTTGCCCGGCGCGGGAGCCAGGTCGAGAAGATTCTGCCAGGTGCGGCCCTCGTCATGGGAGCAGGCGAGGGTCAGGGGGCTGCGCTCGTGCCAGTCGGCCACGGGCGTGTTGTTGTAGGCCATGAGGATGGTATCGTCATCCCAGCTGAGCACGTCGATTTTGGATTCGTTGTTGAGGATGGTGGTGGGTTCGGGATCGGACCAGGTGACGCCTCCGTCGCGGCTTTCCGCCGTGTAGGAAACCAGCGAGCGCACGCCGTCGCCCCAGCCGGTCGCGCCGGGGCAGGTGCGCGTGAACATGCGGATGACCCCGCCCGGCCGCAGGCACAGCGCGGGTTCGCGGATGAGGTTTCCATCCGCGGCGGAGAGGAGCGCGCCCTTTTCCCAGGTTTCGCCGTCATCGTGGGACAGGTAGATGCGCACGGCGCCGAAGTAACGGTCCCTGATCTCGCTGGAGGTGGAGGCAAAGACGATGGTGCCGTCCGGCAGGAGCACGCTGTCGTTGGAGGCGTGGCCGCTCTGGATGTTCGCCGGGCGCGCGGGCAGCCAGGTCCGGCCGCCGTCGGTGGTCCTGCGCGTCCACAGCTCGTCGCGGCCGTTGCACCAGGTGGTGAAGTTGACCTCGGTGTCGAGGAACTTGGCGTAAAGCAGAATGATCTCGCCCCTGCGGTTGCGGATGAAGATGGGGTCGTGGCAGCAGTAGCGGATATCGCAGCCCACGGCGTCGGGGTTGGACCACGCCTTCGCGCCCGGCTCCAGCACCGAGACCCAGTCCTTGGCGTCGCGGCCCATGGGGTCGCCGTTCCACTGCAGAAAGCCGCCGTTCCATACGGCCAGCAGGTTGCCGTTGGGGGCCAGCGTCAGGCTGGGCATGTGATAGCACTGGCGCTCGTCAAACCATTCCACCACCCATTTGCGATCTACAATCGTCGCTTTCATCATCTTTCAGCTCCCTTGTGCATTGTCGAACAGAATCAGGGCCGCCTCCAGGCTGCCCACGCTCAGGTCCAGCGCCACGCCGCCCGCCGTGGGACGCGGCGCAAGGGTCTGTTCCCGCGCATCCTCCGAGCGCAGGGCGCGCGCAGCTGCGCCAGGCAGGCGGGAAAGGGTGATGCGCTCTGCGGCGTCGGAGCTGGCATTGATCAGGTACAGGGCCACGGAGCCGCCCGTGCGCAGGCAGTATGGCTCCACATAGGCAAGCCCCCGCACCATGGGCGCTTCAAGGCCCGCGGCATCCAGCGCCTCCTGCATGATTTCCTGCCGCACGCGGTTAAGCAGCATGGGCGGCACCCCCGTGCCGAAGTGGCCGAAGGGGTAGATCATCACCCGGCCCTCCACCACCGTTTGCCCGCAGGCCGCGCGGCGGCGGAAGGAATCGTAAAACGCGGTGTACTCCTCCACGCGCGCCTGGGGCAGGTAGCGCACATCCAGCACATCGGAGCAGAAAATCATGGCCGAGGCCCGTGCGCCGGGACGGCCGGCATAAACGCGGTCCTTCCCGGCCTGCTCGTAGGCGCAGGCCCCGCTGTCCTGCCTGAGCCAGCGCGCGCTCTCCACCCCCGCCAGACGGCCCAGGCCCATGTCCAAAAGGGTCCACAGCGCGTCGCCATCCAGGATGACAAAGTTGTTTTCAAACAGCCGGCCCAGGGTTTCCGCATCCCAGTTGCGCAGCACCTGCCCCGACGCGGCCACCACCTGCCCGCTGAGGTCCGGGCCGAGGCAGTAGGCGGCGGGAATGCCCATGGCGGGCAGCAGCTGGGCAAAGAACGTCTCGTGGGGATAGAGCTCCTCCATGGAGGCGCCGCGCTCCGTGTGCAGCGTATAGGCCGAGTCCGGGCTGCACAGCACGCGCACGCCCAGCCGCTCGCCCGCAAAGACGCCCATGGCGGTCAGGCGGTTGAGGAAGGGCTTGAACTTGCGCAGCATGTCCTGATAGCCGTCCTCCCAGACGATCCCGTTGCCGTTGAGGTCATACAGGTCGATGGTGATGCCGCTGAGGTTGAGCGGCATGGCGCTGAGCAGCTGGAAGCGCGTAAAGCGCCGGGACTTGGAAAAGAGCGAATAGGGGAAGTTTTCCAGCTCCGGGTATACCTCCGTATCTCCGGGCAGAAGGGCGCGGTTGAGCATGGCCACGCGGTTGAACCCCAGCATGTACGCGCCGGGCGCCTGCTCCTGATAGCCCGGCAGGTGGATGCGGTCCACCGGCGGCAGCCCCGCCGCCAGCGCGCGCAGCAGCGCGTGCCAGTCGCGGCCCTCGGCGGCGTGCACGTGCGGGACGGAGCTCATCAGCCCCACCTTCGCCGTGGACGAGACCTGCCGCACGGCCTGCCCGATGGCGCGCGCGGCGGAGAGCATCGTTTCCCGGCTCACGTCCAGCCAGATTTTGCGGTAGGGGTGGGGCGGCCCGGGTTGAAGCACACCCCTGAGAAATGCCTCACGGGTAAGCATTTTCCCCGCACGCTCGCTGTAAAGGCGCATGTGCTCCTCGCAGAAGCACCCGCCCCAGACCAGCGGCGCGTGGTTGTGCAGGCGAAAGTCGTCCTCCACCCACAGGATGGAGGGCTCCAGCGCGGCGTAGCGCGCATACAGGCCGGCAATGTGCTTTTGCCACCTTTCGCACAGGGGGCAGACGCACAGCGCCGCCTCGTTGCCCTCCACGTCCACCATGGGGCGGAACCCCATCGCCGGGTCCATGCGCTTGCCCAGGTCCGCGTGCATCACGCTGTGCCAGTGATTGACCGAAAAGGTCAGGCCCATGCCGGCCAGCAGGTCGCGCACCTGTTCCATCAGGCGCAGGTAAACGTCCTGCTCCTCCCTTGTCATGTGGCCGGTATTGAGCTCCTGCACGTTGGCGAACACCGCCACGTCGTCGATGCGCGCCTCCCGGACATAGCGCTCCAGCGATTCCAGCTCGGATCGGTCATTGAAGCCGGGATCGCAGCAGAAGCGAAAGATATAGCGAAACGGATCGCTCACGGGCGTTCCTCCTGTTGCAAAACTTCAAGGCCGTAGAAGGACAGCATGGGCAGGCGCATGCAGTCGCAGGGAACGGCCAGGCCGGGGTTCATGCGCCACGCGCCGTGCAGCCGCACCCGGCCCACGAGCGGGCGGGGAAAGGTCAGCGTCAGGCTGTCCGTACCGGTGACATACGCGCCGGGATGCACCAGCCCTACTTCATCCTCCGCGTCGAAGGGCAGCTCGGCGGGCGGCACCTCGTAGGGGTTGAGCCAGTTACGGATGCGGCGGAAGGTGAGCACAACGGTGTCCGGCGCGATGAGCCGCGCCGCCTCCGGCTCCGGCGCCTCCCAGTCGACGGCCCGCCCGTAGCACACGGCCAGCGCCGCGCGGGCGCACCGCTCGCCGATCACCAGGTTGGAGGCGGCGGCGTTGTGGATGAAATCATAGAGGGCCAGGTCGTTGGCGGGCACCACCGCCACGCCCGGCAGGGCATACCGCGCCTGCCGCTGGGCCTGGCGCACCATGCCCCACTGCCGGTCCAGCGCCTCGGAGGGGCCTTCCACGCAGGCGTTGAGCTGCACGGTGAGGAAGGGCAGCTCCGGGTTTCCAAGCGCCTCGCGCGTATTGCGCACAAGGGCGCCGAAGCGCGCAAGGTAGGTCTCCGCGCTGTTTTCGTACCCCTCGGCCTCGCCCTGGTACCACAGCACCGCCCTGGGCACCAGCCCGCTTAGCATGTCCAGCATGTTGCGAAAGAGCGCGCCGTTTTCCTCCGGGTTCCACCAGCGAAGGGGCGCGCCGCCGTAGGCGCAGGGCACCAGCCCGATGGGGTAGCCCAGCTCGCGCCTCAGGCGCTTGGCGAAGTGCAGCCACGGGCTGTGGCCGGGGTTGTGGTTCTCATAGTGGCCCACGTACACCGCGTCCGTGGTCTCGCCCAGCGGGTGCGAGGCCAGGTCCCAGCGCCCGCTGGGGCGCAGCACGCTCACGCCCGGCTCGGGATCGTCCGCCACGGGGTCCCTGGCCCGGCCGGCGGCGTTGCTCTGTCCGGCGATGACGAACACGTCGCCCACGCCGATGTGGTGCACCATGTCCCCGCGCGTGCAGGACAGGCCGTCCCAGCCCTCGTAGGTCATGGTGGTTTCAATGCGGTACAGGCCGCCCGCGGGCACCGCCGGGAAGGTGACGCGCCAGGTCCCGTCGGGAAGGCTGTCACAGTCGGTCCAGGGGATGACCGATTCGCCGGTGCTCTCCAGCGCCACGCGGGCGCGCACCGTGGCCCTTGCCGGCGAAACCGGAGAAAAGGTCAGCGGCAGCTCCTGCGACAGGCGCACCGGATGCCAGGTGCCCTCCAGGCAGATGGGCGCGGAGCCGTCCGGCCCCTGCTGGAAAATTTGCCACGGGGATGCGCCCCGGATGATGATGACGCCAGCCTTCATAGCGATGCTCCTTTGCAATTCTCATGTGCGCGGCTGCCGGCAGAGGGGCGGCCTGCGCATCCTGCGCGGCGGGACAGCAGGCAAAGCGCCGTGCCGGCTGCCGACGCAATGCACCATGCCACCAGCACCGCCATCCATCCCCAGCGCTCGCTCAGCGCGCCAAAGCCCGTGCTGGCCAGCGCGCTGCCCACATAAGCCGAGGCGTTGAGCAGCCCGGTAACCGTGGCCATCATTCCCAGCGCATGAAACCTCAGCGGCAGAAGGCTGAGCAGCATGGTGCTTGCGCCCGTCATGCAGGTGGTGCTGACCACGAGCATGACGACGGTAACCGGTACGCTGCCCCGGCCCACGGCCGTCCACAGCGCAAGCCCCGCGCCGCAGATGGCGAACGCCGCCGCCGCAGTGGCCGTCTCACTCCAGCGCATGCGGTTTTTCAGCCAGTTGAACGCGTACACGCCCCCCAGGTTGACCGGCGGCACAATCATGGTCAGGGCGATGGAGGTGGCGGCGGGAAACCCGAAGCTCTCCTGAAGATAGGACGGCGCCCAGGTGATGATGCCGTCGCGCAGCAGCCCGTGCAGGATGGCGGCCAGGATGACCGGCACCAGGCACACGAGGACCCGCCACACGCCCGCGGCCTTTTCGGGCGCGCCGCCTTCGTCCCGGGCGGCGACGGCCGGGATGCCGCTGCGCTCGCTGATGCGCTCCAGCGCGCGCATGCCGAAGATCCATACGGCGCCGCCCGCGGCCATGGCCGCGCTCCCCAGCCAGAATGACAGCCGCCACCCGGCGGGTGACGCCACGCACAAAACGCACATCAGATAGGCGCCCAGCGTGCCCGCGGGGGTCGTGGTGGAAAGGTTGAGGCAGGTGCGCGCGCACTGCGCATCCTGCGTCAGATCCGCCACGGCCTTGATCATGGGGGTCCAGATCAGCGATTGCAACAGGCCGTTGAGCGCCCACAAAAGCACCATTTGCCCGGCCGTGCTGCTCAGCGCCATGCCCGCGTTGACCGCCGCGCCGCCCAGCAGCCCCACCGCCACCAGCAGGCGCGGCCGCAGACGGTCTGCCAGCAGGCCGCTGAAAAGCTGCGCGCCGCCGTAGCAGATGAAAAAGGCGCCGGATACCCGGCCCAGCTCCACCCTGGACAGGCTGGTGGTTTCATTGATGGCGGCGATGCAGGCGGTAAAGTTGAGCCGGCCCAGGTAAGCGGAAAAGTAGCTCACCCAGCAGACAAGAAAGAGCAGGTAGATACTGTGGTGTGTATAGAGCTTCTTCATGCGCGTTTTTCCTGTGCTGCGCGGGGGCGGTTACGGGGTTGCACCGGGCAGGAAGCAGGGATTCATCCACGCCTTGCGGCCCGCGCCGTCGGTGAGCTGCACCCAGAGGAAGCGGGCGTTTTCGGGCACGGCGTCCATGGGGAACTCAACGTGGGTCAGGGCGTTTTCGGGCGAGAAGGCGCGGTGGATGGGGTTGATGCCCTGGCCCATCACATGGACGCGCCGCACGGGCGAGCAGTCCAGATGGAACACGCCGTCCTCGATGAAGCAGCCATGGATCTCCGGCCCGGTGGAGGCATAGAACGCCATTTTGTCATACGCCTCGATGATGGCAGGATAGCTCAGCTCCGGGGCCTTGAAGACCACCCAGCCGCCGCAGGCGTCCTCCTCGCAGCCGCGGCCCTCGTGGTTGTCGTCGGCGGCGATGACGCGGATGGGACGGCGCAGCATGCGCAGGGCGAGGATGAACTCGTTCTGGCTCATGCCGTTGTTGTTTTCCAGCTCGGCGCTGTGGTTGTAGATCTCCATGCCGTCGAAGTCGCCGTAGGTGAGGAACTCGTCCGGCCCCTCGGCCGACCAGGTGGGGTGGTTGTAGTTGACGATGTAGCCGCCGCGGTGGAACTCGTCCACCTTGGCGCGGATGGCCTCGCCCGTGTACCGCTCGGCCCGGTAGATGGGCACGGGGCGGGCAGGATCGCGCAGGATGGCGCAGAGGTGGCAGGTCTGGTTGAATTCATGCTTTTTGCCGTAAACGAAGCTGTCGGTATCCACCTCGATGCCCGTGAGTGCCAGGAAACGGCTGTCGTTGAGGTCGCTGTGGTCGATCAGCACGTTGTGGTCCGTGAAGGCCACCACGCTGTAGCCGTGTTCCAGATAATGCGCCTTGACCTGCTGCGGCGTCAGGCGTCCGTCGGACAGGGTGGTATGGCAGTGCAGATTGGCCTTGTAGCTGCCGCAGGACGCCGGCAGAAGATCAATTCTGGACATAGGGGCATTTCTCCTTCCGCAATTCCGTGAACAACGCCGCCCCCGCGCGCGACAAGGGGGCGGCGTTGTGAGTCAGCCGCTCAAATCATGCGCGGCCGGGGGGATCAGCCGAAGTTCTCCCGGGCCTCGCGGATGGCCTCGTTGACGGCCTCCTCCAGCGCGGGGCCGCCCGCCGCCTCAAACTCGGCGCGGTACTGCTCCCAGCCGGTTTCCACATCGAGCTGGCCGCCCAGCATCTGGGACAGATAGCGGTTGGTGATCTCAAACAGGGTGGTCTGCACCTTGCCCCACTCGGCGTCCAGCGCGGCCAGGCCGTAGTAGGAGGGCAGCTGCACGTAGACGTTGTCCACGAAGGCCTGCACGGTGTCGATGGCGTACTGGTAGCACTCGCGCGCCTCGCCCTCGGCCCAGTCCAGGGTGTTGTCATAGGGGGTGGTCACGGCGTCCCACCAGTCGTTGTTTTCCAGATCCAGCTTCATCTCGCTGGCGCAGAACAGGTAGGAGAACCACATGTAGCGGCAGCGGTCCGGGTTGGGATAGCCGTAGGACTTGTTGATGTTGACGAACTCGTCGAGGTTGTAGACCACAGTGTCGCCGTCCATGGTGTAGGTCAGGCCCTCGATGCCGCGGAAGAGCAGGTTCTGCCCCTCGTTGCTGGCCAGGAACTCCACCAGGTCCAGCACGCGGTCGGGATAGGCGCAGCTGGTGGGGATGAAGTAGTGGGCGCCCACGTAGGAGGGCACGTCATAGACGCGCGGCCAGTTGCCTTCGCTGTCCGTGAGGGCGGTGCCCAGCGTGAGGTCGGCCAGGGAGCCGTCGTCGGGATGGGCCTTCATCCAGGAATCGTAGAGCTTCTTGAACTGGGTGTAGTAGCCGTAGCTGTAGCCGTAGGAGGCGAGGGTCTTGTTGTTGAAGGCGGCATAGCCGTCATCCTCGTCCACCAGGGTGCCCACGCCGTTGTGGATGCCGTCGTTGGCATACATCTCGGCCAGGGTCTTCATGACCTCCTTGCTCTCGTCGGAGACGGTCATGAGCGTCCAGTGCTCCTCCTCGGTGCCGATCTTGCTCTCGTCGTCGGGCACAAAGCCGGTCCACATCCAGTCATAGGTGGCCGGGGTACGCAGGCTCGTTCCCTGGGGCCGCGCGATGGTGCCGTCGATCTCGGCCCAGTTGGTCAGCTTGGCGTTGTAGGGCCACCAGCCGGAGTAGCCGGCCTCCACGGCCTTCTGGGTGAACGCCACGAACTCGTCCACGGTGGCAGGCACCTTGCCGTCGTTGACTTCCTCAAGGATGGCGGTGTTGTAGGCCGGCACGCCCGCAAAGGAGGGATAGGCGCGGGCAGAGAACGAATAGATGGCATATGCCTTGTTCTCGTCGCCGGTGTACATCTTGTTGTACATCTTGTATTCGTCGGTGTTGATGATCTTGTAAAGGATGGGGTAGCGCTCCGGCTCGGCGTTGATGATGGCGGCGATGTCATATACCGCCTCCTCCTCGGCGAACTGGCGGATCTTGGTGGCCTCGCCCCAGGTGGGGAAGAGGTCCGGCGCCATGCCCACGGCCAGCTCGGTGGAGAGCCTGTCGTCATAGCCCTCGATGCCGGTGTCGTACTCAAGGGTGATGTTCACGGCCTGTTCAATGGCCTTCTTGATGGGATCGTTGGCCATGCCCTCCTGGTCATCCACGCTGTTGGCATACTGGGAAAAACGAATGTTCACCGTCTCACGGGCGGCGTTGGCCTCGGGGCCGGTGGCCTCGCCGGATGCAAAGCCGGGTACCGCAAGGACCAGCATGCTCAGGCACATGGCCAGCGCCAGCGCTTTTTTCAGGGTTGTTGTCATGGTTTGTGCTCCTCCTTTTTGATTGGATATGTGTGTCAAGCCATAGCAGGCCCGTACATCCTTATTCCTTGACGGCGCCGATGAGCACGCCCTTGGCGAAGTGCTTTTGCAGGAAGGGGTATACGCACATGATGGGCACCATGGCGCAGATGATGGTCGCCATGCGAAGCGCCATGGGCGGCGGCAGCTGCGCGCCGATATCGACGGCCCCGGTGCGCATCTGCGACATCATGGCCGAGTCGGTGAGCACCCGGCGCAGCACCCAGGCAAAGGGCTGCAGCGTGGGCTTGGTGGCGATGTACATCATGTAGCTGTAGTAGTCGTTCCAGAAGCCCACGGCGATGAACAGGCCCACCGCCGCCAGCATGGGCTTGGACAGGGGCAGAATCACCTGGAAGAACACGCGCACGTCGTTGCAGCCGTCGATGCGGGCGGCGTCCTCCAATTCGCGGGGCACGGAATAGGAGAAGTAGTTGCGCATGATGATGAAGTACGTGATGCTCAGCCCGTAGGGCAGCACCATCACCCAGTAGGTGCGGATGAGCTTGAGGTCGATGTAGAGCAGGTAGGTGGGAATGAGGCCGCCGGCAAAGAACATGGTAAACACCGTGAGCACGTTTAGCAGCTTCATGCCCGGCACGTGGACCTTGCTGACGGCATAGGCCATGGTGGAGGTGACCAGGACGCTCAAAAGCGTGCCCAGCACCGTCTTGGAGGCGGAGATCCACAGGCTGGTGACGAAGGAGGAGTTTTCAAAGATCATCTTGTAGTACTGAAAATCCACCCCGCCGTTGGGCCACAGGAGCGCTCCGCCCTTGACGAACTGCTCATAGGGCGTGACGGAGGCCACCAGCACGTACCACATGGGATAGAAGCAGATGGCTGCGAAGATGACGCAGAAGCCCACCACAAACACATCGTAGAAGTTGAAGCCGACGGCCTGTTGCATCGTCTTTCTGGGCTGTTTGACATTGGACGCATCCTTGACCATGATTTTCGCCTCCTCAGAAGATGCCCATGACATCGAGCTTTTTGACGAACCGGTTGGTAACCACCAGCGCGATCAGGCCCATGACGTTGAGCAGCAGGTTGGCCGCGGTGGACAGCTCAAACTCGCCCCCGCCGCCCAGGCTGATGCGGTAGATGTAGGTGGAAAGCACGTCGCCGGTATTGAGGACGAAGTTGTTGTAGAGGTTGTAGACCTGGTCGAAGTTGGACAGGAACAGCTGGGAGATGCTCAGCAGGAACATCACCGCCACGCTGGGCAGAATCCTGGGGATGGTGATGTGAAAGAGCATGTCGCGGCGGTTGGCGCCGTCGATGGCGGCGGCCTCATAGAGCGCGGGGTCCACGCCGGCGACCGCGGCCAGATAGATGATGGTGGAATACCCGGCGGTCTTGATGATGTTGGTGATGACCAGAATGCCGCGGAACATGCCGGGCTGTTTCATAAAGTCGATGGGCTGGCCCCCCATGGACTGGATGACCTGGTTGACCACGCCGCCCACATCGCCGGGGACCGGCGCCTGCAAAAACACCTGCACCAGACCGGCGAAGATGACCCACGAAAGGAAGTAGGGCAGGTAGACGCAGGTCTGCACCACGCTTTTCAAGCGCTTCATCTGCAGCTCGTTGATCATCAGGGCGAGAAAGACGTTGAAGGTAAAGCCGAAGATCAGGTTATAGATGTTGATGATGACCGTGTTTTTGAACGCCTGGATGAACGCCGGGTCGGCAAACAGCTCCTGATAGTGCGTAAGGCCCACCCAGGGGCTGCCCATCACGCCCAG